>OMAV01000064.1_pt1 | contig 30280 bp, 19 predicted proteins | sample 1644751 | NCBI WGS metagenome assembly OMAV01 (sample SAMEA103958141, study PRJEB25191) | human gut metagenome | biome: human-associated habitat [ENVO:00009003]; feature: intestine environment [ENVO:2100002]; material: feces | place: Germany | collected 2013/2015
CATTTTAATATAATTGGTCCATTGGTGTTCCGGCTCAAACCCCAATTTCTTGAATATGTCCAAGTGCTTGGATAATACAATCGCAGTTATATCTTTTTTTATATCAATTTGGCAAAAAAGGAGTTTCAGTAATTCTCCGTCGTCTTCTTTAAGATAGTAGTTATTAATAACAGAAGTGCTTTTTTTGTTTTCCACAGGCAGAAAGCCCATTACTTCTTCTTGATCGTTTACTGCAATATACCATTGATGATTTGCCGTAGTCTTGAATGGATAATTGTTATTAGCCTTCAGTACTTTCGGATTCATCACTAACGGACCGATTAATGGGTATAAATCAGTGTCCAGACCTTTCAGTTGTATTACTTTCATAGAATATCAATTTATGAGCTTTTCAAATTGGTACAAATTTATAAATAAACTTTGGAATTTTCAATAAAAAACGCTGCCATACCTTCACAGGCGGGCAGCGCAAGCTACAATACAAAATACAAATACAACTAAACGAGATATATTGTAAAATTAAGAAATAGAAACCACAAATAAAAATTTGAGGACAAGAAAATTGCAATTTCTATTCTTTCTTTTGTTTTTTAGTTCTTTAGACAATACCTTGAGCCATCATAGCATGTGCTACTTTCATAAATCCTGCAATGTTGGCACCTTTTACGTAATTGATATATCCGTCAGGTTCAGTTCCGTATTTTACACATTGTTCATGGATGTTATGCATAATTTGGTGCAATTTTTCGTCCACTTCTTGAGCAGTCCAGCTCAGATGCATTGCATTCTGGCTCATTTCCAGTCCTGAAGTTGCAACACCACCTGCATTTACAGCTTTACCCGGAGCATACATTAGCTTATGTTCGATGAATGCATCGATAGCTTCTGGAGTACATCCCATATTAGAAATTTCTCCAACGCAAAGTACGGAATTATTTATTAAGTTCATGGCATCTTCTCCGTTCAATTCGTTCTGGGTTGCACAAGGCAGAGCAATATCTACTTTTACTTCCCATGGACGACGTCCTTCTACGAAAGTAGAACCAGGGAACTTGTCGGCATACGGTGCTACGATATCGTTGCCAGAAGCACGCAGTTCAAGCATATAGTCAATCTTTTCTCCACTGATACCATCTGGATCATAAATGTATCCGTCCGGACCAGAGATAGTAACTACCTTAGCACCTAATTGAGTAGCTTTGGTTGCTGCTCCCCATGCGACGTTTCCAAAACCGGAAATAGCCACAGTCTTTCCTTTTATATCTATACCTTTCTTATCGAGCATGTGTTTTACAAAGTACAAACCACCAAATCCAGTAGCTTCTGGGCGGATTAATGAACCGCCGAATTCCAAACCTTTACCAGTGAATGTACCTGTAAATTCATGTGTTAACTTTTTGTACATACCGAACATATATCCAACTTCACGGCCGCCTACACCGATATCACCGGCAGGAACATCCATGTCTGGACCCACATGACGCCATAATTCAAGCATGAATGCCTGGCAGAAGCGCATAACTTCAGCATCACTCTTGCCACGTGGTGAGAAATCAGAACCACCTTTACCACCACCCATCGGAAGAGTTGTCAATGCGTTCTTAAATGTCTGTTCGAAACCTAAGAATTTCAGGATAGAAAGATTTACAGATGCATGGAAACGGATACCACCTTTATACGGGCCGATGGCATTATTAAACTGTACACGATAACCTAAATTTACTTGTACTTTGCCTTTGTCGTCCACCCAAGGTACACGGAATGTTATGATACGGTCTGGTTCAACCAAACGCTCTATCAGTGATGCTTTTTCAAATTCGGGATGTTGATTGTAAATATCTTCAATAGAAAGTAGAACTTCTCTAACCGCCTGCAAGTACTCTGATTCACCCGGATGCTTAGCTTCCAAAGATGACATAATCTGGTTAATGTTCATGACATTTTTAATTTAAGGTCTGACAAAATGAAATTGTTTGTTACTGCAAAGATAGGTTTTTATGTAGAACATCAAAATATTTCAGAATGTTTTTGCGGGTGAAAAGTGATAAAAAGTTAAAGCCTGAAAGGTGCTACATTTGTCTGAAAGTAATTTTTATCTGCTGCTAAGTTGCACAAATCAATAGAAATCACGTTATTTGTTAAACAAATAAAGCTTAAACCTTGAAGCTATGCTCAGTAAGTTAAAATTAAACCAACTTTATTTTAAAGATACCCAGTTTGTCAGTTTAATGACTAAACGCATCTTTAATGTACTTCTTGTGGCAAATCCGTATGATGCTTTCATGCTCGAGGATGACGGTCGCATTGATGAAAAGATATTTATCGAATACATGAATCTCAGTCTTCGTTATCCCCCTCGCTTTACACAAGTGTCTACTGAGGAAGATGCATGGAAGCAACTGGGAAATACAATGTTCGACCTGGTTATCTGTATGCCCGGATCGGACAATAGTGATACGTTCGACATTGCTCGTCAGATAAAGGAAAAATATCCTCATATACCATTAGTTGTTCTGACACCTTTCTCTCATGGTATTAAAGAACGAATGGAGCATGAAGACCTGAGTATTTTCGAGTACGTGTTCTGCTGGTTGGGAAATACAGATTTGCTGGTATCTATCATAAAGTTGATAGAAGACAAGATGAATCTGGAACACGATATAAAAGAGGTGGGTGTACAGATGATATTACTTGTAGAAGATTCCATCCGTTTTTATTCGTCTGTACTACCTAATCTGTATAAGTTCGTGCTTCGCCAAAGTCAGGAGTTTGCCACCGAAGCATTGAATGAGCACCAGCGTACGTTGCGTATGCGCGGGCGTCCTAAAATAGTACTGGCCCGCTCTTACGAAGAGGCGATGGACTTATACAATAAATACCAGAATAATACGTTGGGTATCATATCGGATGCCCGTTATCCGCGTGAGGATAAAATTGATCCGCATGCAGGTATTCGTTTTCTTACCGAAGTTAGAAGTCGTGATCCATTTATTCCATTGATTCTTCAATCGGCAGAAGTCAGCAACAAAGAGTTTGCCCTTAGTTGCGGTGCTCAGTTTATCGATAAGAACTCGAAGAAAATGAATATCGACCTGCGCGAAGCTGTTTCCGAAAATTTTGGTTTTGGTGATTTCATTTTCCGCAATCCGAATACGATGGAGGAAGTGGTACGTGTGCATAATTTGAAGGAACTTCAAAATGCCATTTTCTCTATACCGGCCGAATCATTCCTTTATCACATCAGTCGTAATCATATATCGCGTTGGTTATATTCGCGCGCCATATTCCCCGTTGCAGAGTTCTTGAAACAAATAACCTGGGAGTCTTTGCAAGACATCGATGCTCATCGCCAGATTATATTCGAGGCGATTGTGAAGTATCGCAAAATGAAAAATCAGGGAGTTGTAGCTGTTTTCCAGCGTGACCGTTTTGACCGTTATTCTAACTTTGCCCGTATCGGTGACGGTTCGCTGGGAGGAAAGGGACGAGGACTTGCCTTTATTGATAATATGGTAAAGAGGCATGCCGAATTCGAAGAGTTTGAAAATGCTTCAGTTGTGATTCCTAAGACGGTGGTACTTTGTACAGATATATTCGATGAATTCATGGATATGAACCAGCTGTATCAGGTGGCACTGAGTGATGCTGATGATGAAACCATATTACGTGCTTTTTTAAGAGCCAAGTTGCCTGACAGACTGGTTGAAGACTTTTTCGCCTTCTTCGATGTTGTGAAGTCACCTATTGCTATCCGTTCGTCCAGCTTGTTAGAGGATTCTCATTATCAGCCATTTGCTGGAATCTATTCTACTTATATGATTCCTTACCTTACAGATAAATATGAGATGCTGCGCATGCTGAGTGATGCGATAAAAGGCGTTTATGCATCGGTTTACTACAAAGACAGTAAGGCATATATGCAAGCTACCAGCAACGTTATCGATCAGGAAAAGATGGCTGTTATTTTACAGGAAGTGGTAGGTACTCAATACGGTGACCGTTTTTATCCTTCTATTTCAGGAGTAGCACGTTCTATCAATTATTATCCGATTAACGATGAACTGGCAGAAGAGGGAACTGTAAGTCTTGCTCTGGGATTAGGAAAATATATTGTCGATGGAGGACTTACGTTGAGAGTTTGTCCTTACCATCCCGATAAAGTGCTCCAGACAAGTGAGATGGAAATGGCTTTGCGTGAAACTCAGACGCGTTTTTATGCCCTCGACTTAAAAAATATGGGGCAAAACTTTTCACTCGATGATGGTTTTAACCTGTTAAAGCTTCCTGTGAAGGAAGCCGAAAACGATGGCTCTTTGAATTATATAGCTTCAACATACGATCCGTATGATATGGTAATACGCGACGGAATCTATCCAGGTGGACGTAAAGTGATAACTTTTGCCAATATTCTTCAGCACGATGTCTTTCCATTGGCACGTATTCTTCAATTGGTTCAAAAATATGGACAGGGAGAAATGCGTCGTCCCGTAGAGATTGAGTTTGCCGTAAATCTGAATGCAGCAGAGAAGAAAGGAGTCTTCTATTTGTTGCAGATACGTCCGATGGTAGATATGAAAGCCGATTTGAATGAAGATTTGGATGCTATCCCCGAAGACCAGCTCCTGCTGAAGAGTGTAAATTCTCTCGGACAAGGTATTATGGACGATATTCAAGACGTAATATATGTAAAGACCGAAGGATATTCCGCTTCCAATAATCAGCTGATTGCCTATGATATAGAGAAACTTAACAAACGCTTCCTGGATGAAGGAAAGCATTATATTCTTATTGGTCCGGGACGCTGGGGAAGCAGCGATTCGTGGCTGGGCATTCCTGTGAAGTGGCCCCATATATCGGCTGCACGTGTCATTGTAGAGGCTGGACTCACCAATTATCGTGTCGATCCGAGTCAGGGAACCCATTTCTTCCAGAATCTGACATCCTTCGGTGTCGGTTATTTTACGATAAATGCTTATATGAACGACGGACTGTATAATCAGGAATTGCTGAACAGTATGCCGGCTGTGGAAGAAACCAAGTATTTACGCTGGGTACATTTCGATAAGCCGCTTGCTGTCAAGATGAATGGTAAGAAGAAAATAGGAGTGGTTAGTTTTGACTGATCGGATAAATATAAGACAGGTGGGGCAACTTCAGTATAATTGCTCCACCTGTCTTTTTATAGCTTTTTTATCCGTTATTCCGGTAATCCAGCGGGCTCATTCCCACATATCTTTTAAAATATTTTCCGAAAAAGGACATGTTAGCAAAGTTGAGCGAGTCTGAGATCTCCTGAATCGAAAGATTTGTTGATTTTAGTTGCGACTTTGCATCCATGATAACCATGCGCGAAATAATTTCCATGCAGGTATTTCCCGTTGCCTGTTTTACCGTAGTGCAGAGGTGTGTTTGAGTTATTCCTAACTTTTCGGCATACCATGCTACATTACGTGTTTTATTGTAATTCTGCATGACCAGCTGAGTGAAGTTTTTGCATAATATTTCGCTCTTCGACAAATTACTTTTGTTTTCATTTGCCCGGTTGCTGTACATGGCTGCTATACCTATATGTATATTATTATAGAGGTGTGGAGTTATGAACTTTCGGGTATTCTCGTTAAAGAATTCATACAGCTTTATCAAAAAACAGAGATAATCTTTCAGCAGTGCAGCACCTTCCGGACGAAGCGTAATGAGCGGACGTCCCAGAGTAATGTATAAAGTGTTCATTGTAGAACGGTTTAAGTTGGCGTGTTCTACATATTTCGATGAAAACCCTCCGAAGTATAATTCCATTTCTCCTTTTACACTGTGTATCTGAAGAATTGTTCCGGGCATAATTGTGACAAAATCGTTAGCGCGTACAATTATACGGTTCAGGTTGACCGATGCTTCTACCTCACCGCTCATACACAGAACGAATATCTCCGATTTTATCCGGCAGGGAAAATTGGTGTATAAGCTTAAAAGTTCCTTGCTTACGCCTGTTCCTACAATCCATTCCTCTGGTAAATCTATTTTGGGTAATTTTTTTTCCATCGTTTTAAACTTTCTGCAAAGTTATATGTTTTTTGAAATATAGACTATTCATAAGCAGACTAAATAATCTGTTTTACTTTATAAATTAATGATTTACATGTGAGCTATCAATGTGATATTAAAAAATGGAACAAAAATAATAAAATTAGACCTTGTCAGTTCGTCTGAAAGGTTATTACTTTGCACCGATTAATAAAAATAAAATTTTAAGGTATCAAATGAAAAAGAATTTGTTTTTTTACTTGTTTGCTGTATTGTGTACAGTGAGCCTGTTCACTTCTTGTAGTGATAATGATGAACCTGCTGTAACAGTACCGGTCAGTGCTAATGTTGCTGGTAATTATAAAGGAGCATTGAATGTTACGTTGAAAATGGAAACTGGAGATGTTCCTGCTGGTAATGTTCCTGCTCAGCTTGTTTCTGTAACAGATGCTGGAGAGAATATGGTAGATTTAAAGATAAGTAACTTTTCTTTCAGTGGAATGCAACTAGGTGATATTGAAGTAAGTGGTTGCCGGTTGACTGATGCTGGAAACGGTAAATATACTTTTACAGCAACTTCTTCGATGGACGTAACAGGGCTGCTGTCTGCTGGAATAAAGGCAAATGGAGTTTTTGAGAATGAAACGCTTACTCTCGATTTAGATATAGATGATGTCAAACTGATGGGATCTCCAGTACCTTATACTGTAAAAGTAACTTATTCTGGTACTAAACTTTCTGGTACAGAAAGTAGTGAAGCTAAAATCCTTTCTTTTGTTTTCGACAAAGAAGTTGCAGCTGTTGATTCATTGGTTGTTGGTGATGTGGTTATCAACGAAGAATCTAAGACTATTACTTTCATGGTTGCTGATACTGCAAAAGCTGAATATCTTACGGCTTTAGTTCCGACTATTGAAGTTTCTGAAAAAGCGACAGTTACTCCTGCAAGTGGTGTAGCACAGGATTTCTCAAATGGCAAGACTGTAACTTATACAGTTACTGCTGAAAATGGAACAACAGTAGAATATGTAGCTTCTATTTCTGGTAATGCTTCTTTCTATGATTTTGAAAGCTGGAGTTATGGTAGTACTATGTATCCTGAAGAACAGGATTGTCCTATATTGAATGGATGGGCTTGTTGTAACGATGCCGTCCTGTTAATTAAAAAAATGGGGATATTTGGAGGTATTACTTATGAAGGAGAATATCCAGTACGTCCTTCTATCGATGATGTACATGCAGGTGAAAAGGCTCTTTTGCTGGAATCTGTAGATACTAAAGGCGGAAACATTATCGGTACTCCTGTTCCTAAGGTAACAGCAGCTACAGCATTTTTAGGAACATTTAATGCTTTTGGTGCATTAGGAGGAGATCCTATGGCTACTACAAGCTTTGGTGTTATGTATGACAAACAACCGCTTAAAGTAACAGGCTTTTATAAATATACTCCGGGTGCTGAATTTTATAATGCAAATGGTGAATTGCAGGCTGGTGTTACTGATAAATGCTCTTTAAGTGCAGTGCTTTATGAAGTTTCTAGTGAAGATGAAACTTTGAATGGTGGTAATATTTACACTTCTGATAAAATTGTAGCTAAAGCTGTATTTACAAATGATAAAGCTGTAGAATCTTATGCACCATTTGAATTGAATTTGGAATACGTAAAAGATTACGATTCTTCAAAATTGTACAAGTTTGCTGTTATTTTCTCAGCAAGTGCTGATGGAGCTAGTTACAATGCTGCAGTAGGTAGTAAATTGCTGATTGATGATGTAACAATCATAAATAAGTAATTTCTAGATCTTTAACAAGAAGAGAAGAGGTGGTGAAGTATTATTACTTTACCACCTCTTTTTATTTGTACAAATTATAAAAAAACATGCTGATGTTTTATCCAATTCTTGGGCAAGTTTTCTTGAATTTATGCTCATGTTTTTTTTAGTATGCAGTGATTCCTAAAATATAGATATCTGATATAAACTAAAAAGGCTCTATCAATCGTATTTGGGAGAATGACAGAGCCTTTTTTATAGTAAGTAAAGTGGTTGATTCTTAATGTAATAAACTCTTTTGGAAAGAGCCTGATCTTTGGTTTGCCCTCACGTTTTCTTCAATAGCTGAAAATTTGATGAGAGGCTTGAAAAATATGTATTTCTATTATGCGAGGTTAAAACTCGTAGCCAAATCCGAAATTCAGATAAATGGGGTACATGGCAAAAGAAATAGTATTGAAGTCTTTCTTGAATATGTCATTGAGTCCCCATGTCAAATCGGCGTGTACAGTGAGGTGTTTGTAAGCTTTCCAGCTTCCTCCAGCCTGAATACCCCATTGGAAACGACGTAATTCATCAGAAAAGTCATATGCAGCTGAGTTGTCACCTTCAAAATCAATGCGGCTTCCCGTTGCATCGGGAGTGCGCAAATGTCCTTCATAAACTTCTCCTGAAAAATCTCCATCCATCATGTATGAGAAATAAGGGCCGGCTACAACTTTCCAGCGGTTATTGATTTTATAGTTTGCCAATAATGGAATAGTGATATAAGACATCTTGACTTTGGTTTTGACACCTCCGGTCCAAAGGCCTTCTACTTTTCCGCCTACTTCGTTGAAGATAGCCATTCCGTAATTTTTTACTGTAGCACGTGTGGTCATGTCTTTGCTGTCAAGTCTTACTCCAAGACTTATTCCCCATTTCTGGGCAGCATCAACCCATTTTGTTGCGTTTCCTTCAATTGTTATGGCAAGTCCCGGTGAGTAACTGTCCAAACTTCTGATCTCTTTTGGAAGAGGAAGCGGTGAAGTTCCTCCGATATTTACTCCTGCCTTGAATTCGTAATCTAGTCCATGTAGGGATGACCATAGCAAACCTTTATGTTCGGTAGACTGTGCATGTAACAAATTTGCTCCTGCAGTAAGTGCCGCAGCTAATATAAATATATATTTTTTCATATTTCTGTTTCGAATATCTAGATGATTGAATTGTATTATTCACAAGTTATTTCTACTTCGTCAATGCAAAGCTCACTTCCTATAGCCCCTTCGAAATAGGCTCCCTGAATGCTGGAAGAGAAGACAATGGCAAGTTTATATTTACCAGCTTTCAGATTATCTTCATTAATGGTTTTACCATTTTGGAGCTTGAAGTCCAGATCAAATCTGGTCCACTGGTCGGTTGCTTCTGTTTTGTCTATACGTGCCATTGAAACAATGTTCTTTGCTTTCTCGTTGCCTTCCGTAAATAAGTCACCATCCAGTGAGAAGTCACTGTTGGGCGCTTCATAAAGCACGGCATAGATATCACCGGTATCGGTTTTTCCTGAAATGACATTTCCGTTCTGGTCTGTCAATGTTGCTCCCGGTTTATATTTGTAGTATCCTGACATTTTCAGAGGTTTCCGTGTGAAAGGGAAGCCGAACTGAGTTGCTTGTCGTGGAGCAATGATAGCATAAGTCATGTTGAAAGAGCCGATAAAGAGATTTCCGGCTGCAATCGGCATTTTAGGATTGGTATTCATACCGAAGGTTCCTGTTGACTGAGTAACTAGTTTTACACATTTGCCTTCTACTCCTCCGTCAGCCTGTGATGTCGGATATTGTATGGCATTGGTTGCCATGCCGCATAAATTATATCCCTGATTACCACTTGCCCATTGCATGATACCATTCACATCAGTCAGGTATAATATATGATATGGATTGATTTCTCTTAAGTTTTCGAATGAATATTTTAAAGGCAGCTCTATTGTGTATAGATTAACTGTATAAGTTGCCTTGTTACTTCCATCTTCGGATGTGACAGTGAAGGTACGCTCTTTTTCAGTGCTGAAATCGTAGTAAGGTGGATTGTCCTTGCTTTGAGATTGGTCTGGACTGATGGTAGCCCCGTCAGGGAGAGTGAAATTCAATTCCTGAGCTGCTATATTAGAGCCTTCGAAAACGAAGATCTCGATTTCTCTGCTTATTTCATTGATGTTTATTAATTGGATATTTGCTCCGCTGCATCCGTCTATTGCCGCTTCTACATTTAATGCTTCATCCTGAATGCAGGATATTGTGGATAAGGATAAGGTGATTCCGATTAAAATGTTTTTTAAATTCATGTTTCTTTTTAATTATCGTTGACGTGGCAAATATACAACAAAAAAAGCAGGATGGAAGCTAATTCCATCTTAATTTTTATACTGTATTTATGAAAAATAGACTAAAACAATATTAGTAAAATATATGAGTTTCGATACTTTATGATATGGTATAAGTATGGAAAGATAAAAAATAGAACAAAAATAAAAAAAACAGACCTTTTCGGTGAAGTGAAAACTCTGTTACTTTGCATCCTGAAAAAAATTAAAATTATAGTTGGATGAAAATGAAAAACTGTTTGAGTGTTCTTTTTTCATTGATGCTTCTGTTTGGCTTAGGAAGTTGCTCTAGTGAAGAAGGAAAAGAGAGTGTTACAGGACAAGGACGTATTATGGTCGATTTGTCGACCGACTTGTCTTACAGCCGTTCGGTAGATGAGAGCGCTTACCGTAACGTAAACAATTATAAGGTATCTCTATATAAAGGAGAAGAACCTGTTTACACGGATAAACTTTATGGCGATCTGGAATTGGAACAGAGTGTAGACTTTGGAGTTCCTTATACGCTTACTGCTTATTATGGAGAGGATGTTGCTGCTGGTTACGACAAACTGTACGTAAAGGGTAGTCAGACATTTACGGTATCTCAAGGTGATAAAAAAACTGTTTCTATTCTTTGTAAACCTGCCAATGCCAGAATTACTTTGGTTTATAAAGGAAATGATGATAACGGTGCATTCGAAGATTACTTCCAGGATTGTACCGTTACTGTAAAGACCGACTATATGGATGAGGCTTGGACTATGAACAAGTCGAATGAAGGTCAGCAGCTTTACCTGAAGACTGGTGATGAAGGTACAAATGCTACTTTGTCCTTCTCTTTAATCGATAAAAATGGTGAACCTGTATCTGTTGATGGTTTCGATACTTCTAAGGTAATCGATTTGAAACCTTGCTATTCTTATACTTTGACTATCAAGCCGAATCAAACAGATATTCCAGGAGGTAAAGTAGGCTTGACTATTACTGTTGATGATGGTGTAACAGATGAAGATGTTACTGTTAATATCCCGGGTGATTACATTCCAAATTAAGATAAAATACGAATAAAATGAAAAAATATAAGAGTTTAATATGGCTTTTAGGCCTTATTGTAGGTTTGTCATCTTGCGAAATGCGTGACGAACTTTTGGGTAAAGGAGGAGCCGGAGAAAATGCCGGTACACTGGAGCTTGACCTGACATCTATTTATAACGGAGTAACAATAAGTCGTGCCGGAGAAACTGTAGACGGCGGAACTACAACCGGAAGCTTTAATGAAGAAGATGTAAATGTAGACAACTATACATTGATTGTAACAAATACTGAAACTCAGGAAGAAGCAGCCAGAGGTAAAGTCAGTGAATTGAAGAACGAAAACGGTAAGGTAGTTCTTCCTTTGGGTGAAGGAAGCTATGCTGTAACTGCTTACAATTACGAAGGTGAAAATGTAACAGTATCCGAGCGTCCTTATTTTAAAGGGGAACAGACTTTCTCTGTAAAGAAGGGTATTGCTACAAATGTTGATCTGACTTGTAAGTTGGCATGTGTTGAAGTATCAATAGGTTTGACAAGCTCGTTTGAAGAAGCTTTTAAAGATGATTATTCAGTAATAGTTGATAATAGAGATGGTGCCACCCAAATATTCGATAAGAGTTCTCTTGGTAAGAAATATTATTTTCAGGTTCCTGAACGCCAGAACAGTCTGAATGCTTCTATCAAGGTAACTTCTGTAGAAGGTAATTTTATTGAATTGAAAGCAACTATTCAGAAGCCCGCAGATGCAGAAGGTGGTCAGTCTGATCTGGAAGGAGGAGATTCTTTCGAAATTAACCTGACTGATGAAGGTTCTACAGAATCTTCTATTTCTATCGGTATTACAGTTGACCTGACATTCACTGAAGTGGGTGAAACAATTGAAATCCCTGTAGGTAATATTATTTATGACGGTCCGGATACTCCGGGTGAAGGTGGTGGTGAAGATCCGGAAGCTTCTATCACATTCGAAGGATTGCCTGCTACTTATACTTGTACATATGGTGATTCTGATATTGCAGGTTTACAGGATGTTCACATCTTAGCTTCTAATGGTATTAAAAATCTGAACGTTACTATTTCGGGTGAGATTGCTGGCCTGTTAGGTATGGTTGGCCTGCCGGAAACATTTGATATTTGTAATCTAACTGATGATATTAAACCTACACTGATTAATGCGTTGGAACTTATTACAGAAGATGAATATAATCAGTTGCATACGGGAACTTGTACAGATTTTACGTTTAGACTGGGAAAATTATTAGTGCTTGTTCCAGGTGTTGTTCAATCTGGAGAGAGTGTATTTAACTTGGCTGTTTCGGATGGTGTTAGCACTAAAGACGGAGATATTACAGTTATTGTAAATCCAAAGAAAGGAGAGTAAGAGTTTATGAAATTAACAAATATAATGATAGGATTATTTCTGGGTGTAGGACTGATTTCTTCCTGCCAGTCAGAAATAGATGAAGCCAAAGGATATGGTTATCTCCAACTTTCTTCCGTTGATGTTAATAAGAGTGTGACTACTCGTGCTGACATTACAAGTTCGGAAGCAATAGCTGTAGATATATTGAATGCTTCGAATGCTGTGGTTAAACATGCTGACGACTGGAAAACTCTGGATGATGTTCTGTTGCCGGTAGCAACTTACACAATTAAGGCTTATTCGGCAGATAAAAACATGGGAACTCAGGGATTTGATGCACTTCCTTATTATGAAGGACAGAGCAGTGTAGCAATTGAGGCAAACAAAGCAAAAACTGTTGAAATCACTTGTAAGCTGGCACAGACAATGGTTTCTGTAAGTTGCTCAGAAAGTTTTAAGTCTACTTTTTCTGATTATACTTGTTATATAGAAGGATCCGATGCGCTAAGTATTCCTTTTGTTAAGGATGAGTCTCGTACTGCTTATGTAAAGGCCGGTCAGTCTTTGACCGTAAAAGTTGATTTTGGCAATGGAAAGACTTTTTCTCAGGAAATTGTTTCAAAGTCTAAAGCTGCATATCACTATAAAGTAACATTGGATATTACTGATAGCAATGCTGGAATTGATATCTCTGTAGACCAGACTATTCACCAGTATGATGTTACAGTAAAAGTACCTACCAAGCAGGAAAGTGCTGATATGGTAACCAGCGATATTAAGAACGATGCTTCTAAGGTTTGGGGACAGTTTGCTTATCTGTCGGGTACTTGTAATCTGGAAGAAATTACTTCTCCGGTGCAGTTCCGTTACAAGAAGAAAGCCGATGCTGAATGGACTACAGTAGAAGCAGTTCAGGAAGAAGGTACCAAGAACTATTCTGCAAAGGTTGCTCCGCTGGATTTCGGTACTCAGTACGAATATTACATCTTGTGTGGAGATAAAGCAGGTGAAACTTGTACGTTTACTACAGAATCGTATGTGGAAATTCCGAATTTAAACTTCGATACATGGAGTCAGAATGGAAAGAATTGGTATGCCAATGCTGAAGCATCTGATAGTTATTGGGCAACAGGTAATTCAGGTGTAACTATCGTGAAAAATGCTATAACTATTCCTGTTGAAGGGAGTGAAGCGCATAGCGGAAAAGCTGCTAAGATGACTACTGTTGATAATGTAATGCTGGTTGGAGCTGCTGCTGGTAATTTGTTTATTGGAACTTACAAAACCAATATGACGAATCCATCAGCGAGTGTAAATTTTGGTCGTGATTATGCAGGGGCTCGTCCTGTAAAACTTTCAGGTTATTATAAATATACTTCTTGTGCAATCAATTATGGTTCTCAACCAGGTACACTTACAACTGATGAATGTAATATTTATATTCGCTTATGGGATGCAAGTGGGGCAGAAATAGGTTTTGGTGAGTTCGTGAGTTCTGAATCTGTTGGTACATATACTCCGTTTGAAATTACTATTAATTATAGTAATACTCAGAAACGTCCTGCTAAGTTAACAATTGTTGCTACTTCCAGTCGTTATGGTGGTAATTTTAGTGGTAATAAAGTAGTTGGTCAGGTTGGAGCCGGCAGTACCCTTTGGGTAGATGATTTTGAATTGTCATACTATTAATGTTTGCATGAAGAAATATTTGATTCTATTATTAACCTTTTTGTGCGTGACTTCGGTCTACGCACGAAAAGGTTATGATCGTAATATAAAGCCCTCCTTATTTGTTCCGAAAGGATCGTGGATGGGAGGTGTCACATTCTCTTATACAGAATTGACCGGTGATAATTATAAGCTTCTGATATTGGATGATGTAAACGGTGAAGGGTATACCTTTAAGGTAAGTCCATATGCCGGATATTTTTTCCGTGATAATATGGCTGCCGGTGTGCGTTTGAATTATAACCGTACCTATGCAGATATAGGTAATGTCAATCTGGATTTGGGAGATGACCTGACATTCGATATCAGCGATTATAAGTATCTGGAGCATGAATATACTGCTGCCGGATTTTTACGCACATATATGGGGCTGGGAAACAGTAAAGTTTTTGGCTTTTTCAATGAGCTTCGTCTGACGTATGGATATGGTCAGGGAAAAACGTTGTCCGGGTCGGATGAGAAAGCTACGGGTACCTATCAGACCTCTCATCGTTTACAGATTGGTGCGGCGCCGGGCTTGACGGCTTTCGTTACGAACAATATGGCAGTCGAGGTGTCGATTAATGTTGTCGGTTTGGATTTTAAATGGATTGAACAGACAACCAATCAGGTAGAACATGGTTCGTACCGTCAGAGCTCGGCTGATTTTAAGATTAATATATTTTCGATAAATATAGGTATCTGTACCTATTTTTAAACTGATGGATTATGATAATGAAGGCTTTGAAATATAGCTTTGCTTTTCTTTTATTGCTGAACATGTCTTCGTGTATAGAAAATGATATTCCTTACCCTTATATTGAGGGAGTAATTCAGGAATTTCAGGTGGAAGGAATGCAAGGGGAGGCTGTGTTCAATAATCAGGCTCGTACTATTGAGCTTACTATAGGGGAGGATGCTTTTATTGACAGTTTACCTGTTACGAAACTGATTGCCAATACGGAAGCTTCAATCTCTCCGGATGTTGCAGCATGTATTAAACCGAATGGTTTTCCTAATTTCAGTTTTAGTTCGCTGTCAGAACTTCCTGCTAATGCCAATACGGCTATTGATTTTACGAATCCAGTTAGAATTTTGTTGAAAACTTATCAGGATTATCAGTGGAGGGTGACTGTAAAGCAAGAAATTGAACGTGTGATTGAGGTGGAGAATCAGTCGGGTACTGCTCCTTCATTGGACTTATATAATCATGTTGCTATTATTTATGTCACGGAAGATGCTGATTACCGGAATATCAAGATTAAAAAATTAAATCTGGAGGGCTCAAAAACAGTATTAGATCCAGATCCGGCAACAGTAACGGATTTTACTCGTCCACGTGTGTTTAAGGCTTACCGTAATGACAGATATATATGCGACTGGACGGTGGATGTACAGAAATCATCGGTAGCTGCTTCTGTAGAAAAAGTAAATGCATGGGCTACTAAGGCTTATATCAGTGGAAGTTTTCGTGCTGGAACTGATATTTCTGTGGAATATCGTGTGAAAGGTAATGAGGAATGGACGAAATTGGATAATTCGGCTATTACTGAAACTGGAAGCACTTCTTATTCTGCTGAACTTACGGGGTTGCAGAGTGGTACGGATTATGAAGTACGGGCACTGGCCGGAGGTAGTGAAGGCGATGTATATTCTTTCCAGACAGAAACAATTGTGACTCTTCCCAACATGAATTTCGAAACTTGGACACAGGATGGAAAAACATGGTATCCGAACCCTGTTGCCGATAATCTGGATGATCCGCAGGCTTATTGGGCTACAGGTAATGAGGGAGTGACTATTTATAAGGAGTCGAGTACCGTACCTGTTACAGGTAGTGATGCTTATAAAGGAAAGGCTGCCAAAATGTATACGTACGGAGATATTTTATGGGTCGGTGCTGCTGCCGGTAATTTGTTTATCGGGACTTATAAAACGAATGTAGGAAAACCTGAGTCGAGTCCGTCGTTTGGACGTGCTTATTCTGGAGCCCGTCCTACAAAACTGAGTGGGTATTATAAATATAAATCAATGCCTATTACATACGCTGGTACTGTTCCCGGAAATCTGAAAACAGATCAATGCCATATTTATTTAAGATTATGGGATGATGCCGGACAGGAAATAGCTTATGGTGAGTTTATTGGTACAGAGACTGTTACTGAATATACGAAATTTGAGTTTGATATTAAGTATAGTAATACTGAATCGAAACCTGCGAAAATCGCGATTGTTGCTACTTCCAGTAAGTATGGCGGTGATTTTGATGAGAATGGAAAGAAAGTAATCGGACAGGTTGGCGACGGCAGTACGTTGTGGGTAGATGAATTTGAATTAGGTTATGAATAAATTGGTTATTGAATATATGAAGTGGATAGGAGGCTTGTGCTCGCTGCTGCTATGTATGCTACTGGGAGGGTGTCAGGAGAATGAGGAAACTGATTTATCTGGCAAAACGGGATTGCTTGTTACCTTGACTGATGATGATAATAAAGCATATTCACGTAAAGCTCCTTCTGAGTTGGAAGATCCGCTGACAGAAATGTTTCAGTTGAAGATTCTATATAGTGGTACCGATAAATCTGCCTATAAGGGAACTTGTAAGGAATATGTTTTATTACAGGAAGGCCTGTACGATTTGACTGCTACGTATGGTGATAATCCAGTGATTGCATTGGATGCTCCCTATTATGTAGGAAGTTTGAATGCACAGGAAGTGATAAAAGGAGAAATGACTTCAGTTTCTATATCTTGCTCTGTAGCCAATTCTCTGTTGTCTGTCATTTATAACAGAGAGAGTCTGAACAAGATGTATGAATCCTATTTCGTAACAGTATCTGTTGGCAGTGAGTCTGTCGATCTGGATGCTGATTCAGGAAAGAGTGCTTATTTTCGTGCAGGTTCGTCAGTGAAGCTGGTTTTCCATGGCCGTTTATCTGGTACGGGAAAAGAGGTCGTATATGATATTCCGGATCAGGAGCAGTTTGCAAATATTGCAGTAAAGACTCATGTAAAGGTTACATTAGGTCTGGATGATTCAGAAATTTCATCGGGAGTAGGTATTTCTATTGAGAAACTTGAAACGGAAACGGTTTCTATTGCTGAAACGATACCTTCAGAGTTTATGCCTAAGCCGAAATTGGAATCGGATGGTTTTCTGAATAACGAGCTCTCGTTCGCTGAAACAGAAAAAAAATCGGCAACTATTCGTTTGAAACTTTCATCTGCCTTGCAGGAGTTGAAGTTGAAATTTAATTCGGCAGATACTAAGTTTGCTGGATTGGAACAAGGAAAAGAATATTTGTTGTCTAGTGCTGAAGATAAGTCTGCGATTGAAAATACATTAGGTATTTCCTTACCGGAAGTTGGAGCAACGGAGGCTGTTTTGGATTTTACTTCTTTATTACCACAGCTGATGACGGATAAGGGAGCAACTGTTACATCAACAATAGAAGTGGATGTGAAGGCCAATAACCGCTGGGCTAGTGAAGATGCAACAGTTAATCGGGTTTATACACTTAAGTGTAATAAGCCGGAGTTCTCTATCGTAACTAATCCGGGAAACTTCTGGTGTAAGGAATTTAGTGTGGACAGCTGTGATATAAAGACTGGAGATATCGAAACGATTTCGCAGAAAATTCAATATCAATATCGTAAGAAAGGCGACGAGCAATGGATAGACTGTGATCGCTTGGTACAGTTTGACGACTATCCTGTGGATAAGCAATATCAGATACGTGCTGTTTATCGTGAGGGTATCGAAACAGAACCGATAGATATTGAACTGGAAACTCCGCAGCAGTTGCCGAACTCGGATATGGAAGACTGGTACATTGAAGAAAAGAAAAAATCAGGGACATGGCCTTTTAAAGATAAAACTTATTATACTTTTCATCCTTATGCAGAAGGTAATGCTGGATCTTCATGGTGGGATACAAACAATGATAAGGCTCAAGGAGGAACTTATGCTTTGGGTATTTGGTATGAAGGTTGTTTTGCTTCCTGCGTTAGTTATACGGAGGATGCTCACGGAGGAACAAAAGCTGCATTGATGTATCTATCGGGATGTGGTGATGGTTATGCCAATACATCTGGTTCTTATGTTGGTGGTGCTATGGTAGGAAGCTTATTTATAGGAACTTATGATTCTGGTATCATACAAGGGCATGAATTTAATTCCCGTCCAACTTCATTGTCTTTCTGGTATAAATATAAGCCCTATAATTCTGATGCTTTCAAGGTTGTTGTGTCTTTGAAAAACGGAGATAAGGAAATTGCAACTGGAACGTATGAGCCTGCTGCCTATTCGGTAGAGGATAGTGAATATGGACATGCTACGGTCGACTTTAATTATCTTGAACCTTATGAGAAAGCAACTTCTATATGCGTACAGTTTCTGGCTTCGAATAAAACTTCACTCTCGCAGAGTGATTTTGATTTAGGGACAACTATAACTTATCCTGTTATTGGAGATTGGACTGTACATATGGGAAGTATTTTGAAGATAGATGATATTTCCTTGGCATTTGATAAATAAAAGATAAAGTCATGAAACGAAATATACTTTATATATTGTGTGGAATCTTTTTGTTGGTTGGTTGTCAGCAAAAGGAAGTTATATCTGGTGTTGGCTATATATCTGTTTCCGGTATAGAAATTCAATCGAAAACTATAACAGAAGTTGCTTCACGGGCAACTGATGATATAACCTGGACTGTTGAATTATGGAAAGGGAGTGAGATGCTTCGCACACTTTCTACTGAAGAAATGCAGAATAAAATCGAATTGGATGCTGCTGATGACTATCTGCTGAAAGTGTATAGTCCGAATTATGGAGTGGAAAAAGACTGGACTAACGATGAGAAAGGCGAGCCTGTTTATTATACGGAAGTTCCTTTTGTCGTAAAACAGGGAGAAACTACTGGATTGAAAGTTCAGGTTCCTACGATTACATTTGCTGTAAGCCTAAATCTGTCGGAAGTGATCGGGGATTGGTTACAGGAATATGATTTTACTGTGACTGCTGGAGATAGAACTGTAGCTTTAGACAATGGAGATATTGCTTATTTTCCCTATTCTGAAGGTGTTTCTTTCAGTTATCAGTTGACTTTGACAAACTCTGATTCAGAAACGAATACATTAAATGGTGATTGGGGAAAAGATGAAGGAGAAGTCATAAACACAAATACGATATATACTGTTGTTTACAACTGGGATACTCATTCTTTGTCTTTGAAAGAGTAAAGAATTGATAACATTCAAAAAATCTTTCTTGTTCTTTATGAATAAAGGAGGATTTTTTTGTTGTTGTGAACAGTATTTACTGATATAAAAAACGGGTGGAACGTTATTCACATTCCACCCGTTTCTGTTTTTATGTTAGGGATAATCTGTTTATACAATACCCTGAGCCATCATAGCTTTGGCAACTTTCATGAAGCCGGCAACGTTTGCACCTTTCACGTAGTTGATATAACCGTCTGGTTCTGTACCATACTGTACACAAGCTTCGTGAATGTTTTTCATGATGCTTTTCAGTTTTTCATCTACTTCTTCCTGACTCCAGCTCAGTTTGATAGAATTCTGAGTCATTTCCAAACCAGAAACAGAAACACCGCCAGCATTAGCTGCTTTACCCGGAGCATAAAGAATTTTAGCTTCCTGGAATACACGGATAGCTTCTGGAGTAGAAGGCATGTTTGCTCCTTCCGAAACAGCGATTACACCGTTTGCAATCAATGCTTTTGCATCGTCGCCATTGATTTCATTCTGAGTTGCAGAAGGAAGAGCGATATCTGCTTTTTCGTTCCATGGACGAGCACCTGCTACATATTTGCAGCCATACTTTTCTGCGTATTCGCGGATACGGCCACGGTACAAGTTCTTCAGTTCCATGATGTAATCCAGCTTTTCACGGTCGATACCGTCCGGATCATAAATATAACCGTCTGAATCAGACATTGTAACAACTTTTGCTCCCAGTTGGATCAGTTTTTCTACTGTGTACTGAGCTACGTTACCTGAACCTGATACAAGACAAGTTTTACCTTTAATATCTATGTTACGTGTCTTAAGCATTTCCAGCAAGAAATAAATATTTCCGTAACCAGTTGCTTCAGGACGAATCAATGAGCCACCAAATTCACGACCTTTACCTGTCAATACACCGGTAAATTCGTGAGCCAGCTTTTTGTACATACCGAACATGAAACCTACTTCACGACCACCAACACCGATATCTCCGGCTGGAACGTCTGTTTCAGGACCGATATGACGCCATAACTCCAACATAAACGCCTGGCAGAAACGCATTACTTCTGCATTTGACTTACCACGTGGAGAGAAGTCAGAACCACCCTTACCACCACCCATAGGGAGTGTTGTCAGAGAGTTTTTGAATGTCTGCTCGAAAGCAAGGAATTTCAAGATACCTAAGTTTACAGAACTATGGAAACGGATACCGCCTTTATAGGGACCGATAGCGTTGTTGTGCTGTACGCGGTAGCCCATGTTGGTTCGGATGTTGCCTTTATCGTCCATCCAAGTAACACGGAACTGATATACACGGTCGGGAATGCAAAGGCGCTCAATCAAGTTTACCTTATCAAATTCAGGGTGTTTGTTGTATTCTTCTTCGATAGTGCCTAACACTTCTTCTACTGCCTGGTGATATTCAGGCTCATTAGGAAATCTTCTTTTCAGATCTTCCAATACTTTAGCTGCATTCATAAATTATCTATTTAGTTGTTGGATTATTTGATTTTCTAAATTGATCAATTTTTGATGTGACAAAAATATAGATAAAAATTTATTTGTGCAACATTTGATAAATAAAATCAAAGAAAAAATATCAAAATATTTGATTTTGTGAATTAAATATGTGTAAATGCTTATTATTTATTGTTTTTCATAGACTTAGCGATAGGAATAAATACCAAAGCTCCTGAAATGAGAAGCATTGTGATAAGCGGTCCGTCAATACGTGGAGAAGAAGTCAGGACTACAAAACAAAGAGCTGCCCAAAACAGGGTAAGTATGACACTTTGGGTTTTTGTTAGTGGTTTTCTCATAGCTTTTGTTTATGGATAAAAAAGGAAAAGCTGAAATCAGAAAATGAAGTAATTCTTCTGTGAATTTTAATTCGTCATTTTCCCGATTTCAGCTTTTCCTTTTATAAAGGGTTTAACATTGTTTCTTTTTCTTATCTACTATTGCATCGATGCAGGCAATAGCGGTGATATTCACGATATCACGTACAGAACTTTCTATATCGGTAAAGTGGATAGGTTTGTTCAATCCCATCTGAATCGGACCGATAACCTCTGTCTCACTCATATTTTGTATAAGCTGATAAGTTGCATTTGCCGAACTTAAGTTAGGGAATACAAGCGTATTGACTTCTTTTCCTTTCAGGCGTGTGAAAGGATATTTTTCATCACGCAATGCATTGTTCAAGGCAAATTTTACCTGCATTTCTCCGTCGATAGCTAGTTCCGGATATTCGTTGTGCATGTAGTTTATTGCTTCGTGTACTTTTGCCGGACTTCCTTCAGTATCTGAACCGAAGTTAGAGTATGAAAGCATGGCCATAACCGGTTCCTGATTGAAGAAACGTACTGCCTTTACTGACAATTTTGCTATGTCGATGAGTGTATCGGTATCCGGATGACGGTTGATCAATGTATCAGCGATGAAATATGTTCCTTTCTTGGAATTCAGGATGTGCATTGTTCCGAAATGGTTGTATCCCGGCTGTATACCGATAACTTCCTTGGCTACTTTGATAGTATTTGAATATTTGGTGTACAGACCTGTAACAAATGCATCGGCTTCTCCTGTTTCCACCATCATCATACCGAAATAGTTACGTTCGAACATCTTGTCGTTTGCTTCGGCAAAGTTTGCTCCTTCGCGGGCACGTTTTTCACACAGTATGCGTGCGTAACGTTCGCGGCGTTCTGCTTCACGGTCGTGGCGGAGATTTACGATTTCTATTCCATCCAGATTCAGGTCGAGTTCTTTGGCAAGCTTAGCTATTCTTTCTTCATTACCTAACAGGATTGGGTTACAGATACCTTCGGCCTTGGCTTCTACTGCAGCTTTCAGCATGTTGGGGTGAGTTCCTTCGGCAAATACAACGCGTTGCGGGCAGCGACGTGCTGTTTCATATAACTGGCGAGTCAGTTTGTTTTCCTGGCCCATCAGTTCACGCAGGTGATTCTTGTATGCTTCCCAGTCGGTAATTTGCTTACGTGCGACTCCTGATTCCATTGCAGCCTTAGCCACAGCCATGGAAACTTCTGTTATCAGTCGTGGATCTACTGGCTTCGGTATAAAATATTCGGGACCAAATGTCAGGTTGTTGACATGATATGCTTCATTTACTACATCGGGTACAGGCTTTTTAGCAAGACCGGCGATAGCTCGTACTGCTGCCAGTTTCATTTCTTCGTTGATAGCAGTAGCACGTGTATCCAATGCTCCACGGAATATATACGGGAATCCGATAACGTTATTAATCTGGTTAGGATAGTCTGAGCGTCCGGTTGACATTAATACGTCAGGGCGTGATGCCATAGCATCTTCGTAAGATATTTCTGGAGTTGGGTTTGCCAAAGCAAAAACAATCGGATGGTCTGCCATGCTTCTTACCATGTCTTGAGTAAGCACGTTTCCTTTTGACAGCCCGAGGAAAACATCAGCTCCCTTGATCGCTTCTTCCAATGTATGTACGTCAGTACGATCGGTAGCGAAATATTTCTTTTGTTCGTTCAGGTCGGTACGCTGCTTGGAAATAACCCCTTTACTATCCAGCATGACGATATTTTCCAGGCGTGCACCCAGCGATACATACAGCTTGGTACATGATACAGCAGAAGCTCCAGCACCGTTTACAACGATTTTTACATCTTCTATTTTCTTTCCTGCTACTTCCAGGGCATTAATCAGACCGGCACTTGAGATGATTGCTGTTCCGTGCTGGTCATCATGCATAACAGGAATGTCAAGTTCTTCTTTCAGGCGTTGTTCTATCTTAAAGCATTCGGGTGCTTTGATATCTTCCAGGTTAATACCTCCAAATGTAGGAGCGATAGCTTTTACAGCTTCGATAAATTTGTCAGGATCCTTTTCGTTTACTTCTATGTCGAATACATCGATGCCGGCATATATTTTAAACAATAATCCTTTTCCTTCCATTACGGGTTTTCCGCTCATGGCACCTATGTCACCCAATCCCAGAACAGCTGTTCCGTTTGAAATGACAGCAACCAAATTACCTTTAGCAGTATAGTCGTATGCTGTTTCAGGACTTTTCTGGATTTCAAGACATGGTTCTGCAACTCCCGGCGAATATGCTAATGACAAGTCTCTTTGTGTTTGATAAGGTTTGGTCGGAACGACCTCAATTTTACCCGGTTTGCCCTGTGAGTGATAGAGCAAAGCGGCTTCTTTTGTTATTTTGACCATAATTTTATTGGTTTTATGAATTATCAATTAATGTGTAGCGCAAATGTAGGAATAAAATAACAAATGGAAGATTTTTTCTTTTAAAAAACTGTAATTTGTATAATATGCAGAAGTTTCTGTCGATAATATTTGTCAATTAGTCGTTTTAATTTGGCTATATGTAATAACTATTCTAGTTTTATGGTTATTGTTAGTTAAACAGTTGGTTTTGTGAGTGATTTTTTCATTATATTTGCACGGTTAAAAACTAATCGGGTTGAAAAAGTTTTCTATTGAAACGATAAAACGAGGGTAAGAAAAACATTAATTTTTTTATAATATGAATATGAGTGTAAAAAGAAACAGAAGTTTTTTTTCTAGCCGAATTTCCCTTATGGCTTTAGGGTTATCGGTTTTGACTGCCTGTGGTGGGGGCCAAGGCGGCATGAAAATGGGTGACAACGAGTTTGCTGTGCAATCGGTTACAGTAACTTCTAGTAGCCAGACCACTCAGTATCCGGCTACAATCAAAGGTTTGCAGGATATTGAAATTCGTCCTCAGGTGTCAGGATTCATAGTGAAATTATGCGTAGATGAAGGAGCTACAGTTCGTAAGGGTCAGGCTCTATTTCAGATAGACCCAACTCAGTATAAAGCTGCTTACGACCAGGCTAAGGCTGGTGTAGAATCTGCTAAAGCTAATTTAAAGACTGTTACAGAAACAGAAGCAAATAAGAAGATGCTGCATGAACAGAAGATTATCAGCGATTTTGAATATCAGACAGCTGTAAATAATTTGCTGACAGCTAAGGCTAATCTGGCGCAGGCTGAAGCTGCTTATGCTGCTGCAAAACAAAATTTAGGCTTCTGTACAGTTACAAGTCCGTCTGATGGTGTTATCGGAACTTTCCCGTACCGTGTAGGTGCTTTGGTTAGTGCATCGGTAGCTCAACCATTGACAACTGTTTCTCAGATTGGTGATATGTATGTATATTTCTCTATGACAGAAAAACAGTTGTTGGCTTTGACAAAAGCTGGTGGTACATTGAAAGAACAGCTGGAAAAAATGCCGGCAGTAAAACTGCAACTTTCTGATGGTACTATGTATGATGCAGAAGGTAAAATTGATGCTGTAAGTGGAGTTATCGATCAGACTACAGGTTCTGTTAGCATGCGTGCTATTTTCCCAAACAAGCAAAATATTTTACGTAGTGGAGGTATGGCAAACGTTGTATTCCCTTATGCAATGGATAATATTATTTTGATACCTCAGACAGCTACACAGGAAATTCAGGATAAGAAATTCGTTTATGTATTGCAGGCAGACAGTACACTGAAACATACGGAAATACAGGTTTCTAACTTGAACGACGGTAAGAATTATATCGTAACCGGCGGTTTGAAGGAAGGAGATAAGGAAGGTGTTCAAACTTTACAGGATGGACAGAAGATTGTTCCTATTACTGTTGCTCAAAAAGAAGCTAAATATCAGAAAGCCCTCCAGGATCAGCGTGATGGAAATATCCAGACAGCTTTCAATTGATTGTGTGAGGAGAATAATGTATTCGTATAATATTATTAAGGAATAGAATGAAACTAGATAAATTTATTAATCGTCCGGTACTGTCAACGGTAATATCTATCTTGATGGTTATCCTGGGTATAATCGGCCTTGCTACATTGCCGGTAACACAGTATCCGGATATTGCGCCTCCTACCGTATCGGTAGAAGCTGCCTATACGGGTGCCAATGCGCAAACTGTATTGAACTCAGTTATTGCACCGCTGGAAGACCAGATCAATGGTGTAGAAAACATGATGTATATTCAGTCTAGTGCGTCAAACAACGGCTCGGCCGATATCAGTATTTATTTTAACCAGGGTACTGACCCGGATATGGCTGCGGTCAATGTACAGAACCGTGTTTCTATGGCGCAGGGTTTGCTGCCAGCCGAAGTAACAAGAGTCGGTGTGACAACTCAGAAGCGTCAGAACTCTATGTTGTTGATTTTCTCTTTGTACGATGCAGAAGATAAGTATAACATTGAGTTTATTGAAAACTACGCAAAGATTAACCTGATTCCCGAGATTCAGCGTGTGAAGGGTGTGGGTGATGCCAACGTAATGGGAATGGATTATTCTATGCGTATCTGGCTGAAACCGGATGTCATGGCACAATATAACCTGGTACCGTCTGATATTTCCGGTGTATTGGCAGAACAGAACATCGAAGCCGCACCCGGACAATTCGGTGAACGTGGTAATCAGACGTTCCAATATACCATCCGTTATAAGGGACGTTTGCAGCAGACGGAAGAATTCGAAGACATCGTTATTAAAGCGTTGCCTAATGGAGAAGTTCTCCGTTTGGGAGATGTTGCCCGTATCGAGCTGGGACGTTTGGCCTATACCTTTGATAATACAGTAAACGGTCATAAGGCTGTAACCTGTATCGTATTCCAGATGGCAGGAACCAATGCAACTGAAACAATCAATAATTTGCTTGATGTTATCAGCAAGGCAGAAGAAAGCTTGCCGGCAGGTTTGAAGATTAACGTTGCACAAAATGCAAATGACTTCTTGTATGCATCTATCCATGAAGTTATCAAAACTTTGATCGAAGCATTTATCCTTGTGTTTATTGTGGTGTATGTCTTCTTGCAGGATATGCGCTCTACATTGATTCCGGCCATTGCCATTCCGGTGGCGTTGGTGGCTACTTTCTTTGTATTGAAACTGATTGGCTTCAGTGTGAACCTGTTGACACTTTCGGCGATGGTGCTTGCTATTGCGATTGTAGTAGACGATGCCATAGTCGTCGTCGAGGGTGTTCATGCTAAGTTGGATCAGGGATATAAATCTTCCCGTGAGGCTTCTATCGATGCCATGAGCGAGCTGGGCGGTGCCATCGTTTCTATTACATTGGTCATGATGTCTGTGTTCATTCCGGTAAGTTTCATGGGAGGTACAGCAGGTACATTCTACCGTCAGTTCGGTATTACCATGGCCATCTCTATTGCATTCTCTGCATTGAACGCGTTGACACTGTCTCCGGCTTTGTGTGCTATCTTCCTGAAACCACATGATTCAGAACACAAGCCAAAGAAAATGAGTGTTATCGATCGTTTCCATACTTCATTCAACGCTGCTTACGATTCATTGTTGAAGAGTTACAAGAAACGTGTTGTATTCTTTATCCATAAGAAATGGTTATCATTAGGTTTGGTAGCAGCTTCTATTGTTTTGCTTGTATTCTTTATGAAGATCACTCCTACAGGTATGGTTCCTAATGAAGATACAGGTACTATCATGGGTGCTGTAACTTTACCTCCTGGAACATCTCAGGAACGTGCAATGGAAGTTTTGGCTAAAGTAGATAGCTTGGTTGCAGCCGAACCTGCTGTTGAATCTCGTACTATTATTTCCGGATATAGCTTCATTGGTGGTGAGGGACCTTCTTACGGTTCTGTCATTATCAAGTTGAAAGACTGGGAAGAACGTTCTATGATGCAGAACTCTGATATTATTTATGCAACATTGTTCATGCGTGCACAGAAAATTATCAAAGATGCACAGGTATTGTTCTTCGCTCCTCCTATGATTCCGGGTTACTCTGTATCAAGTGATATCGAGTTAAATATGCAGGATAAGACTGGTGGTAGTTTGGATCACTTCTTCGAAGTAGTCAATAACTATAGAGCTGCGCTTGAAGCACGTCCTGAAATCAACTCAGCAAAAACAACATTTAACCCTAGCTTCCCGCAATATCAGCTGGATATCGATGCCGCAGCTTGTAAGAAAGCTGGTATCAGCCCGAGCGATATTCTTTCTACTATGCAGGGATACTTCGGAGGTTTATATGCATCAAACTTTAACCGTTTCGGTAAGATGTACCGTGTAATGATTCAGGCTGAGCCGGATGCTACTAAAAACATGGAATCTCTGAACAGTATCAAAGTTCGTAGTGGTAACGAAATGGCTCCTATTACACAGTTTGTCAGCATGAAGAAAGTGTATGGTCCGGATATCATCAACCGTTTCAACCTGTATACTTCTATGAAAGTCATGGTTGCTCCGGCTTCAGGATACACTTCAGGTCAGGCATTGCAGGCTATTGCCGAAGTTGCTAAGGAAAACTTACCTACTGGATTTGGTTACGAATTAGGAGGTATGGCACGTGAAGAGGCATCTACAAGTGGTAGTACAACAGGTATTATCTTCGTGTTGTGTTTTGTATTCGTTTACTTGTTGCTGAGTGCTCAGTACGAAAGTTATATTCTTCCGTTGGCTGTATTGCTTTCAGTTCCGTTCGGTTTGATGGGTAGCTTTATTTTCGTTAACGGATTCGGTGCATTAGGAAATATACCTGCATTGAAGATGATTCTGGGAACTATGTCAAATGACATCTACATGCAGATTGCATTGATTATGTTGATGGGTCTGTTGGCTAAGAATGCAATTTTGATTGTAGAGTTTGCCCTCGACCGTCGTAAGCAAGGTATGAGTATTTCTTGGGCAGCTGTGCTGGGTGCGGCAGCTCGTTTGCGACCGATTTTGATGACCTCTTTGGCTATGATTGTCGGATTGCTTCCGTTGATGTTTGCGTTTGGCGTAGGTGCTCACGGTAACCGTACTCTGGGTTCTTCAGCTATCGGTGGTATGTTGATTGGTATGATTCTGCAAATCTTCATTGTTCCGGTACTGTTTGTTATATTCCAATGGCTACAGGAGAAGATTAAGCCGATGGAATGGGATAGCCTTGACGAAAGTGAAGTAGAGGCTGAAATCGAACAATATTCTCCTACTGCTAAAACTCATAAATGATAAAGACGATAATGAAAAAACAAATATTAGGTGCGATGTGTCTGGCTGCCATGATGAGCAGTTGTCACATCTATAAAGCTTACGATCGTCCGGAATCGATAGATGCCTCAGGCATCTATCGTGACCCGGCGTCGGCTACCGATACGTTGGTTGCCGATACTTCAAATATGGGAAACTTGCCATGGAAAGAAGTCTTTCGCGATGCAAAATTGCAGGCTTTAATTGAAGAAGGATTGGCAAACAATGTAGATATGCAGGCTGCAGCTCTTCGTGTACAGGAAGCAAAAGTGATGCTGACTGCCGCAAAACTGTCGTATCTGCCTTCTATAAACTTGGCTCCTCAAGGAACAACAACTAGTATGGGAGGAGGAAGTTATGTAAAAGCTTATCAACTTCCAGCTGTTGCAAGTTGGGAAATCGATTTGTTTGGCAAGATTCTCAATACAAAACGTGGACAGAAAGTTGCTTATGAACAAAGCAAGTATGCGGAACAGGCAGTACGTTCACAGATTATCTGTGGCATAGCCAATATCTATTATTCGTTGCTGATGCTCGACCGTCAGGTGGAAATTACAACAGAAACTGCTGCCATCTACAAAGAAAATGTACGTGTAATGGAAGCTATGAAAGTGGCTGGTATGACAACCGAAGCGGGAGTTGCGCAGATGCGTGCTGCTAGTCATCAGGTAGAAGCTTCGCTGATGGATTTGAAACGTCAGGTACGCGAAACAGAAAACTCTCTGGCTGTATTACTGGCTAAAGCTCCGCAAACTATCGACCGTAATACTCTGGACGAACAGGTGATGCCTGAAGAATTGACAGCTGGTGTACCATTGCAGTTGCTGGAAAATCGTCCTGATGTAAAGATGGCAGAAATGACATTGGCAGCAGCTTATTATACCACGAACTCTGCCCGTGCAGCATTCTATCCAGGTTTGAACATAACAGGAACAGCTGGATGGACAAACGGTTCTGGTATATCTGTAGTTAATCCGGGTGAATTTATGTTGCAGGCACTGGCTTCATTGGCTCAACCTATATTCAATAACGGCAAACTGGTAGCCAATTTGAAAGTTTCTAAGGCAGAAGAAAAAATTGCCAAGATGAACTATCAGCAGACGATATTGGAAGCTGGTAAAGAAGTAAGTGATGCATTGTTCTTATATGATACACAGAACAAGAAACTTATAGAAGACCGTGGACAGGTAGAACAGTTGGATAAAGCTGTTACTTATACCAAAGCTTTGTTCCAGAGTGGAGAAGCCACTTATCTGGAAATTCTGACAGCACAGCAGAATTTGCTGAGTGCACAGCTGAGCGAGGTTTCTGATAATTTCCAGCGTATGCAAGCTGTTATAAACTTGTATAGTGCTTTGGGAGGAGGAAGAGAATAATTAACCTTAAATATGAAAGAAACTATGATTAGTCCTTTAGCTTACGTTGACCCGTCTGCCAAGATTGGGAAAAACGTTACGGTACATCCGTTTGCTTATATCGACAAAAATGTCGAGATAGGCGACGATAATGTGATTATGCCTTATGCCAGCTTGATGAGTGGTACTCGCATGGGAAATGGCAATAAAGTGTATCAGGGAGCTGTTGTTGCTGCAGTTCCACAGGATTTTGCTTATACAGGTGAAGATACATTAGCCTATATTGGCAATAATAATGTAATCCGTGAAAATGCTGTGATTATTCGTGGTACACATGCCGGACATGCTACAAGCGTTGGCGATGGAAACTTCATTATGACAGGTGCAC
>OMAV01000072.1_pt1 | contig 26424 bp, 17 predicted proteins | sample 1644751 | NCBI WGS metagenome assembly OMAV01 (sample SAMEA103958141, study PRJEB25191) | human gut metagenome | biome: human-associated habitat [ENVO:00009003]; feature: intestine environment [ENVO:2100002]; material: feces | place: Germany | collected 2013/2015
AACTTTGTAAAGAATAGAATCTTTCTTTATGTTATAATTATGCAATATTGCGATATTTTCTTTCAAAATGAATTAATTTATTCAATTTTTATTGATTGTTGAAAATATTTTCTATATGTTTGTGACATTATTTAAAAGGTAAAAAAGAAAGGAAAACAGAATGGTTTACGATATTGAGATGCTGAAACGCTTTTATGCATCGTATGCAGTACATGTGGATGCAGCGCGAATGAAATTAGGTAAAGCCATGACATTGGCAGAAAAAATATTATATGCACACTTATATAATGCAGATACAGTTGCTCCTTTTCGCCGTGGTGAGGATTATGTAAATTTCCGTCCTGACAGAGTAGCTATGCAAGATGCTACGGCTCAGATGGCGTTGCTGCAATTTATGAATTCAGGGAAAGAAAGTGTTGCTGTTCCAGCTACGGTACACTGCGACCATTTGATACAGGCATATCGGGGATTTAAAGAAGACTTACCTGTAGCTGAAGAGGCAAATAAGGAGGTATATGACTTTCTGAAGAGTGTAGCCTCTAAATATAACATCGGTTTTTGGAAACCGGGAGCTGGTATCATTCATCAGGTTGTATTAGAGAACTATGCGTTCCCGGGCGGAATGATTGTAGGAACAGATTCTCATACTCCCAATGCCGGCGGTTTAGGAATGATTGCCATCGGAGTAGGAGGAGCTGATGCGGTAGATGTAATGACCGGAATGGAATGGGAACTGAAAATGCCTAAAATTATCGGTGTGCGTCTGAAAGGTAAGCTTAATGGCTGGGCCTCGCCCAAAGATGTAATATTAAAGCTGGCGGGTATGCTTACTGTAAAAGGAGCTACCAATGCCATTATCGAATATTTTGGAGAAGGAACGGCTTCACTGTCTGCTACCGGTAAAGCGACCATTTGTAATATGGGCGCTGAAGTAGGAGCTACAACTTCCATATTCCCTTATGATGCGGAAATGGAGAAATATCTGTGTGCTACGGGACGTAAGGAGGTGGCTGCAATGGCTTCGGGCAATGCTTTGTATCTGAAAGCTGACGCAGAGGTAGAGGCTAATCCGGAAGTATATTATGATAGAGTTATTGATATAGATTTGTCTACATTGGAGCCGTATATCAATGGTCCGTTTACGCCCGATGCGGCATGTCCGATATCGGAATTTGCAGAAAAGGTGCGGACAAACGGTTATCCGCAACGGATGGAAGTGGGGTTGATTGGTTCGTGTACAAACTCTTCGTATCAAGACTTGAGTCGTGCGGCTTCATTGGCCCGTCAGGTGAAGGCAAAAGGGCTGAAAATGACTGCCCAGTTAATTATAAATCCAGGTTCGGAGCAGGTTTACTGTACGGCAAAGCGTGATGGAATGATAGCCGATTTTGAAGCGGTAGGAGGAGTGATTATGACAAACGCTTGTGGTCCGTGCATCGGACAGTGGAAGCGTGTAACTGACGATCCGCAGCGTGCCAATTCTATCGTGACTTCGTTTAACCGTAATTTTGCCAAGCGTGCCGACGGCAATCCCAATACGCATGCTTTTGTCGCTTCGCCTGAGTTGGCTATGGCGCTGGCTATTGCAGGAGATTTATGTTTCAATCCGCTGACTGATACATTGACAAATGAAAGAGGTGAGCAAGTCAAGCTCGATGCTCCGGTAGGAGAGACTTTGCCGGATAAAGGATTTACGGTAGACGACAACGGATATGTGGCTCCGGCTGCCGACGGAAAGAATCTGGAAGTTTCTATCGCTCCCGATTCTAAACGTTTACAGAAACTGGCTCCTTTTGCAGCATGGGATAGAAAGGATCTGACAGATATGCCGTTGCTGATCAAGACACAGGGTAAATGTACTACCGATCATATTTCGATGGCAGGACCGTGGCTCCGTTTCCGCGGACACTTGGAAAACATTTCCGATAATATGCTGATGGGGGCTGTAAACGCATTCAATGGCAAGACCAATAGTGTATGGAACAGGCTGACTGGTGATTATGAGGCTGTATCGGCTGTGGCAAAGCAATATAAGGCAAAAGGTATTCCTTCTATTGTAGTGGCAGAGGAAAACTACGGAGAAGGTTCGAGCCGTGAACATGCGGCCATGGAACCTCGATTCCTGAATGTACGTGTGATTCTTGCTAAGAGCTTTGCCCGTATTCACGAAACGAATTTGAAAAAACAAGGTATGCTGGCGCTTACCTTTATGAATAAAGATGATTACGACAAGATACAGGAACACGATTGTATCTCAATTGTAGGGCTGGATAGCTTTGCTCCGGGAAAGCCGTTGCAGGTAATCGTAAAACATGAAAACGGAACAGAAGATATGTTCCTGGCATCACATACATACAATGAAATGCAGATAGGTTGGTTTAAGGCAGGGTGTGCCCTGAATACATTCAGAAAACAATAAAAAGATTATGAGTAAGGTATATATGCAAGACGGTCGGCTGGTTGTGCCCGACTGTGTAACTGTCCCTTTTATAGAAGGTGACGGAGTGGGAGTAGAGATTACTCCCGTATGTCAGCAAATAGTAAACGAAGCTGTAAAGTTGGCTTATAGTGGAAAACGCTCCATCGAATGGAAAGAAGTTCTGGCTGGAGGAAAAGCTTTCGAACAGACCGGAGAATGGCTGCCCGAAGCGACTATGGATGCTTTCCGTGAGTATTTGATAGGTATTAAGGGCCCTCTTACTACACCGGTAGGAGGAGGTATTCGTTCGCTGAACGTTGCTTTGCGTCAGACACTCGATTTGTATGTTTGCCTGCGTCCGGTACGCTGGTTCCGCGGAGTAGTTTCTCCGGTTAAAGAACCTCAAAAAGTGGATATGCACATCTTCCGTGAGAATACAGAAGATATTTATGCCGGTATCGAATGGGAGCAGGGTACTCCCGAAGCACAGAAGTTTTATGCTTTTCTGCGTGATGAGATGGGGGTAAAGAAAGTACGTTTCCCCGAAACTTCTTCGTTCGGAGTAAAGCCTGTATCGGTAGAAGGCACGAAGCGTCTGGTGCGTGCAGCTATCTTGTACGCATTGCAGCACAAATTGCCTTCGGTTACACTGGTACACAAGGGAAATATCATGAAATTTACCGAGGGAGGATTCAAGCGCTGGGGCTATGAAGTGGCAGAAACAGAGTTTGCCGGCCGTACATTTACGATGAACCAGTATAATCAGTTGAAGAAGGATTTGGGTGAAGAATCGGCAAAGGCTGCACTGGCTGAGGCTATGAATACAGGAAAAGTTATTATTAAGGACTGTATTGCTGATGCCTTCTTGCAGAATACCTTGCTTATCCCGGAAGAATATTCGGTTATTGCAACGCTGAATCTGAATGGAGATTATGTTTCCGACCAGCTGGCTGCTATGGTGGGAGGTATCGGAATCGCTCCGGGTGCCAATATCAATTACCTGACAGGACATGCTATTTTTGAGGCAACGCACGGTACGGCTCCTGATATTGCCGGAAAGAATGTAGTCAATCCTTGTTCGTTATTGCTGTCGTCTGTCATGATGCTGGAGTATCTGGGCTGGAAAGAGGCTGCTTCACTCATCACAAATGCATTGGAACAATTGTTCGGAGCGGGAGAGGCAACGGCCGATCTGGCTCGTTTCATGCCCGACGGAAAAGCTTTGGGTACGAAAGAGTTCGGACAGCGTGTAATAGAGTCATTATAATCAAAAGAACGTATCAGAATGAAAAAAGAATATATCGTATATAAACTTTCGGAATGTGCCAAACAGGCATGCCGGATTGATAATGAGCTTTTCACGAAATATAATGTGAAGCGTGGTCTGCGTAATGAAGACGGCACAGGTGTTCTTGTAGGACTGACTAAGATTGGTAACGTTGTAGGTTATGAGCGTACTGAAGAGGGTTTGAAACCTATTCCCGGAAAGTTGTTCTATAGAGGATACGATTTGGATGACATCGCCCATGCATTGTTGAAGGAAAAACGTTTCGGATTCGAGGAAGTTGCCTATCTGCTGCTTTCGGGAGAACTCCCCGACAGTGAACAACTGGCTGCTTTCAAAGAGCTGATAAACGACAATATGCCGCTCGACAAGAAGACGACCATGAATATCATCGACCTGGAGGGTCAGAATATCATGAACATTCTGGCGCGCAGTGTGCTCGAGATGTATACGTTCGACCCGAATCCGGACGATATTTCACGCGATAACCTGATGCGCCAGTCCATCGAGCTGATATCGAAGTTCCCTACCATCATTGCCTATGCGTACAGCATTTACCGTCATAGTATTCACGGACGTTCGCTGCATATCCGCCATCCGCATGAGAATCTCTCGATTGCCGAGAACTTTCTCTATATGATAAAGAAAGACTATACGCCGCTGGAGGCTCGTATGCTCGATCTGCTGTTGGTACTTCAGGCAGAACACGGTGGTGGTAACAACTCAACATTTACGGTACGTGTTACCAGTTCTACCCGTACAGATACTTATTCCAGCATAGCGGCAGGTATCGGATCGTTGAAGGGTCCGCTGCATGGAGGTGCTAATATACAGGTAGTAAAGATGTTCCACCACTTGAAGGAGGTTATTTCCGACTGGACCAATGTGGACGAAATAGATACATATCTGATGCGTATGTTACGGAAAGAGGCATACGACGGAAGCGGACTGATTTATGGTATCGGACATGCTGTGTATACCATCTCCGATCCTCGTGCAGTGCTTCTGAAGGAGCTCGCAAGTGAACTGGTGGCCGAAAAGGGATGCGAAAAGGAATTTGCTTTCCTCGAACTGCTGGAACAGCGTGCTATAGAATGTTTCAAGAAGGTGAAGGGAACGAAAAAGCAGGTTTGCTCGAATGTTGACTTCTATTCGGGATTCATTTATGAAATGATGGGACTTCCGATGGAAATTTATACGCCGCTCTTTGCCATGGCACGTATTGTGGGATGGACGGCACATCGCATAGAGGAACTGAACTTCGAAGGAAGACGAATTATTCGTCCGGCATATAAGAATGTACTCGATGAAGTAGCATATACTCCGATTGTGGAGAGATAGAATTTCCTTTAAAGAGATTAGAGAAGCTGTCTGGGTTTGCGTATTGAAAACGGAAATCCGGACAGCTTTTTTATTGTATTTTCTGTTTTCAGAATAAAATGTTTTGAACCGTTGGATGCTATTTCTCTTTTAGTTATCTTTATCGTCGTAAATACAATAAGTAAACCTTATATGAAAAAACATTTGTTATTAGTGGGAGCATGTGTTTGGATGATGCTCTCGGCACACGCACAAAATTTGAAGCTGTGGTATCAGCAACCGGCAAAAACATGGGTAGAGGCACTGCCCGTAGGAAACTCATCGATGGGAGCGATGGTTTATGGAGGAACATCGCGCGAAGAATTACAGTTGAACGAAGAAACGCTTTGGGGAGGAGGACCGTACCGGAATGACAATCCGAAAGCGCTCGAAAGTCTGGCTGAAGTACGTAACCTGATTTTCTCCGGAAAGACAATGGACGCCCAAAACCTGATTGACCAGACGTTTTATACGGGGCGAAACGGTATGCCTTATCAGACAATCGGAAGCTTGATTATTGAAGCGCCGGGCCATGAAAAAGCTAAGAATTATTATCGTGACCTTGATTTGGAAAGAGCCGTGGCGACAACCCGTTATCAGGTGGACGGAGTGAACTTTCAGCGTGAGGTTTTTGCCTCTTTTCCCGATCGGGTTATCATTGTCCGTTTCACAGCCGATAAACCAGGTGAATTGAATTTTAAGGTAAGCTATGATTCTCCGCTGCAAAGTACGGTAAGAAAGCAGGGGAAAAAGCTGGTTCTTCGCGGCAAAGGTGGAGATCATGAAGGTGTGAAAGGAGTAATCGAAGTTGAAACTCAGAGTCAGGTGATAGCAGAAGGCGGTAAGGTCAGTCTGACGGATAAATATATTTCTGTTGAGCATGCGACTGCTGCTACCTTGTATATCGCTGCTGCAACCAATTTCGTCAATTATCATAATGTAAAGGGAAATGAAAGCAAGAAAGCTTCTGCTTTGCTGGCTGGTGCAATGAAAAAAGAGTATTCCGAAGCGTTGAAAGCACATACCGACTATTATCAGTCGCAGTTCAATCGTGTTTCGCTTTCGCTAGGAGGAGAAAACACTAAAACTGCCAGACAGGAAACGGTGAAACGTATTGCCGGTTTCAGTCAGGGAAATGATCCGGCACTTGCAGCTTTGATGTTCCAGTATGGCCGTTACCTGCTGATTTCTTCTTCACAGCCGGGAGGACAGCCCGCCAATTTGCAGGGCATCTGGAACCATCAGTTGAATGCTCCGTGGGATGGAAAGTATACTATCAATATCAATACCGAAATGAATTACTGGCCGGCAGAGGTTACCAATCTGTCGGAAACCCATGAACCTTTGTTCGATCTGGTTCAGGATTTGTCTGTAACCGGACGTAAAACCGCACGTACGATGTATGGTTGCAACGGATGGGTGGCACATCACAATACTGATATTTGGCGTGTCACTGGTCCGGTAGACAAAGCTTTCTACGGAACATGGCCGGTAGGAGGAGCCTGGCTGACTACTCACTTATGGCAGCATTATCTGTATACCGGCGATAAAGATTTCCTGAGAAAATCTTATCCGGCAATGAAAGGAGCCGCCGATTTCTTCTTGGGGTATATGATTCCTCATCCGAAATATGGATGGAAAGTTACAGCTCCTTCCATGTCGCCCGAGCATGGTCCTAAGGGTGAAGACACCAAGAAAGCTTCTACTATCGTATCGGGCTGTACGATGGATAATCAGATTATTTTCGATGTATTGAGTAATACACTGGCAGCTTCTGAAATTCTGGAACTTTCGGCTGCTTACAGAGATTCGTTGAGAACCTTGCTTTCAGAAATGGCTCCTATGCAGATAGGGCGTTACAATCAGTTGCAGGAATGGCTGGAAGATCTGGACGATCCGAAAGACGGACACCGCCACGTATCGCATGCATACGGATTGTTCCCCAGCAATCAGATTTCTCCGTTTACTCATCCACAGCTTTTTCAGGCTGTAAAAAACACCTTGCTGCAACGTGGTGATAAGGCTACCGGATGGTCTATCGGATGGAAGATTAATCTGTGGGCACGTCTGCTCGACGGCAATCATGCATATAAGATGATTTCCAATTTGCTGGTTCTGCTGCCCAATGACGAGGTAAAAGAAGAATATCCTGAAGGACGTACGTATCCTAACTTGTTTGACGCGCATCCTCCTTTCCAGATAGACGGAAATTTCGGATTTACGGCTGGAGTTGCAGAAATGTTGCTTCAGAGTCACGACGGGGCAGTGCATTTGCTTCCGGCTTTACCCGACAAATGGGTGGAAGGTAAAGTCAAAGGATTGGTTGCCCGCGGAGGATTTGTTGTCGATATGGACTGGAATGGCGTACAGTTGAATACTGCTAAGATTCACTCCCGCATAGGAGGAAACCTGCGTCTGCGTTCGTATGTTCCGTTGAAAGGAGAGGGGCTGAAGCCGGCATCGGGCACAAATCCTAATCCGCTGTTCCGTCAGGCTGCCATTAAAGAGCCTTTGGTATCGAAGGAAATCAATCCGCAATATCCGGTTATTCCGAGAGTTTATGAGTATGATCTGGCAACAGAAGCCGGAAAAGATTACGTTGTGACAAGAGGATTATAAGGTGTTTGAGGCCGATTGCAAGAACTTGCTGGTAAGTTATGAAAAAGAAGATGAATTATTCGTATAAAGAACATGAATTTTGGCTGTTTTTTTGTACGAAGTGACAGAAACTTTCGTACAGTTTTTTAGAAAATATCACGATGTTTTTGCAAAAACTTCCTTGAGATATAAAAAACATGTCTTTTACCTGTTTTCAGCTCGTACTATTACTGTTTTTGGAGTTGAGTCTGAATCTGTAAAGGGCATGTTTTTTAGAAGTCTTTTTAGCTTTGTTTTTCAGATTTGCCTTAAAAAAAGAGATATCTTTTTGGCACTGATATTTTGCATAGTAAAGGGTATAAAAAAGAGTCCGGATAGATGAAGTGATGATTGGTTCAGGTCACTTTCATCATCCGGACTCCTTTTCTTTATTTATCTGATGTAAGTTGCTTCTACACCTACTTGTGAACAGTCGGCCCCCATCGGAGGATTTTGCTTGTAAAGTGCAATATTGATTTCACTTATTGTCTGGAAATCATCCAATAGCCTTTGGGCAATTCTCCATGCTACATGTTCAAGCAGTTGGGAAGGAATGCGCATTTCTTCTTTTACGGCATTGAATACATCTGCGTAGTTTATGGTTCCTACCAGCCGGTCGGTTTCAGCTGCGAGTGTAAAATCTGTTTTCAGACGTAAGTCGATTGTATATTGCGCTCCTACACGATTTTCTTGAGGCAGTACACCGTGATAAGCGTACAGTCTGATACCTTTCAGATGAATATACATGTCTGTAGCCTGCTTCATCATTTTATCCGCAGCGTGATGTTCCACAAGTCTTGCAAATCAGACAGCCTTCCTGATAAACTAAGGTTTCATGTCCGCAGTTAGGACATTTCATACCTTTGGCTTCGGTTCCGTCTTGTACGTATTTCTTCAATGCACGCTGTACACCGTTTTTCCAGGTATTGATGTTTTCACTGTCAAGCTGCAATGAACCTACCAGTTTGATAACCTGTTCGATAGGCATTCTCCAACGTAACACACCGGATATCAGTTTTGCATAGTTCCAGTATTCCTTGTTGAACTTCTCAGAAAGTCCTTCGATGGTCATCTTGTAACCACGTTTGTTTTCAAACTGGAAGTCGTAATGTTTCGTTCCGTCTTCATCGTAACTCTTGATGATACGTCCGGAAGTTACTGATTTCGGCAGCAGGATACCTTCTTCTTCGTCTTGCAGACCTGTGAAGATTTCGTATGGATGTCCGTCGAGTAGTCCTACGAAAGCCACCCATTTTTCTTTATTATTCTGGAATCGAACGACATCAGCTTCCAGAACACGAGGACGTACTTCTGTTACCTGAGGTGGTTTGCATTGGCACTCTTCTTCTTTCTTATCCTTTTTCTTCTGTGTAGAAACGAGAACTCCAGCGCGTGAACCGTCACGGTATACGGTACATCCTTTACAGCCTGAACGCCATGCTTCTACGTAAAGGCGGTTTACCAGTTCCTCGTCAACAGAATTTGGCAGGTTGATAGTGACACTGATTGAGTGGTCTACCCATTTCTGGATACGTCCCTGCATTTTGACCTTCATCAGCCAGTCTACATCGTTTGATGTAGCTTTATAATAAGGCGATTTGGCAACCAGGTCGTCTATTTCTTCCTGTGTATAATGTTTGTCTGGATCGTATCCGTTTATTTGCATCCATGTCAGGAACTTATGGTGGAATACAACGTATTCTTCAAAAGCATCTCCTGTTTCGTCTACGAAATCTACGTGTACATTTGCATCGTTTGGATTTACTTTGCGGCGACGTTTGTACACAGGCATGAATACCGGTTCAATTCCCGATGTTGTTTGAGTCATCAAGCTTGTTGTTCCGGTTGGAGCGATTGTCAGACAGGCAATGTTACGACGTCCGTACTTTTTCATGTCTTCGTAGAGTTCCGGATCGGCGTCTTTTATACGGTTGATGAACGGATTATTTACTTCGCGTGCAGCATCGTATATTTCGAATGCTCCACGTTCTTTTGCCATATTGACTGAAGAACGGTAAGCTTCTATTGCGATTGTTTTGTGTACTTTTTCAGAAAATTCGGTAGCCTCTTCTGTTCCGTAGCGCAATCCCATAGCGGCAAGCATATCTCCTTCGGCTGTAATACCTACTCCGGTACGGCGTCCTAGACCAGATTTGCGATAAATCTTTTCCCACAGATGACGTTCAGTTCCCTTTACTTCTTCGCTTTCAGGGTCTGAATCAATCTTTTCCATGATTTTTTCGATTTTCTCAAGTTCCAGATCGATAATGTCGTCCATGATACGTTGTGCCAATCCGACATGTTTCTTGAATAATTCAAAGTCGAAATATGCCTCAGGAGTAAATGGATTTACTACATATGAGTAAAGGTTGATGGCAAGCAGACGGCAAGAGTCATACGGACACAAAGGAATTTCACCACACGGATTGGTTGAAACAGTGCGGAAACCTAGGTCTGCATAACAATCGGGTACTGATTCTCTCAGGATGGTGTCCCAGAAAAGAACTCCTGGTTCTGCCGATTTCCATGCATTGTGAACAATCTTTTTCCACAGAGCAGAAGCGTTGATTTCTTTTTTTACCTGTGGATCGTTTGAATCGATAGGGAACTGCTGAGTATAGGTACGGTTTTCTACAGCTGCCTGCATGAATTCATCGTCCAGCTTAACTGAAACATTGGCTCCTGTTACTTTCCCTTCGGTCATCTTGGCATCGATAAATGCTTCAGAGTCGGGATGCTTGATAGATACACTCAACATCAGTGCTCCACGGCGTCCGTCTTGAGCTACTTCACGGGTTGAGTTTGAATAACGTTCCATAAAGGGAACCAGTCCGGTAGAAGTCAGTGCAGAGTTTTTTACAGGTGAGCCTTTCGGGCGGATATGTGAAAGGTCATGTCCTACACCACCACGGCGTTTCATCAGCTGTACTTGTTCTTCGTCGATACGAATGATAGCACCGTAAGAGTCGGCTTTCCCGTCCAGACCGATAACGAAGCAGTTGGATAATGAAGCAATTTGATAATCATTTCCGATACCTGTCATCGGGCTTCCCTGAGGAACGATGTACTTAAAGTGATCGAATAATCCAAAGAGTTCTTCCGAACTGAGTGCATTAGGATATTTTGCCTCGATACGGGCTACTTCATTAGCAATACGCCAATGCATATCCACGGGAGATTTTTCGTAAATATTTCCGAAGGAATCTTTTACAGCGTACTTGTTTACCCAAACGCGGGCAGCAAGTTCATCTCCTTTAAAATACTCTAACGATGCCTTGTAAGCCTCGTCATAGCTGTACGTTTGTTTTTCCACTTTTATATAATGATATTAGTTCGTTATTTTCTTTTTAATTTGTAGAATTGCTTTATTGAATAACAAACCGCTGCAAAGCTAAAGATGTTTTTCTTATTTGCAAAATAAAAGAGAAAGAAGTTATTAACAATCTGCAAAGTTTTCCGTTTTATTTTTATATTTATTTGATTATTAATTGTTTATAATTTTATGGTTTTCCTGAAGTTTACTGTTTTGAATGACTTTGTCTTTTTGGTGTGTTTATTTGCTATTCATTGTTATATACTTATTTTTTATTTGTACCTTTGTAAATAAATCAACTTTTTAATTATGGATTCAATAAAGAACAGACGTACGATACGTAAATACAAGGCACAGGATATTCCTGTCGATTTGTTGAATGATATGCTGGAAACTTCTTTCCGTGCAGCTACAATGGGTAATATGCAATTATATAGTGTTGTTGTTACTCGTGATCCGGAAATGAAGGCACAGTTGGCTCCGGCTCATTTTAACCAGCCGATGGTAACTTCTGCTCCAGTTGTACTGACTTTCTGTGCCGATTTTAATCGTTTTAGTAAATGGTGTCGCCAAAGAAAAGCTGAACCGGGATATGATAATTTGCTTTCTTTTATGAATGCAATGACAGATGCATTGTTGGTGACACAGAATTTTTGTACGATTGCTGAGGATAAAGGATTGGGTACATGTTTTTTAGGAACTACTATTTACAATCCTCATCAGATTATAGAAATATTAAATTTGCCAGAATTGGTGATACCGGTTGCAACAATAACCGTAGGCTACCCCGATGAATCTCCTGCTCAGCCAGACCGTTTGCCGATAAAGGGTATTATCCATCAGGAAAAGTATCATGATTATACACCAGAAGAGATTGAGGACATTTTTGCTTATAAGGAATCTCTTCCTGAAAACCGTCATTTTGTAGAAATAAATCATACAGAAACCCTTGCCCAGATTTTTACAGATATCAGATATAGAAAGGCTGATAATGAAGCGATGTCGGATTTGTTGAAAAAAACATTGAAGCAGCAGTTGTTTGATAAATAATTGAGATGTTCTTGTCTGATACATAAAATAAAAGCCGTGGTATTCGAATACCACGGCTTTTATTTTATGTATCTCTTGGTCTTATTTTTGATGTAAACTAGCTTCTATTTCTTCAATTTCAGCTTTGAATGCTTTGTCTACCTCTACCTGATCCTTCACTATTTTACAAGCGTGAAGTACTGTAGCGTGGTCTTTATTACCAATCAGCTGACCGATTTTTGAAGATGATGTATCTGTATGTTTCTTGGCTAGGTACATTGCTACTTGACGTACTTGAACCACTTCACGTTTGCGGGTCTTGGTATGGATGGTAGAAGCATCCACTTTATAATGACTGCATACTTTTTCGATGATATTATCAACTGTAAGTGGTTTGACTTCAGCGCAGCGTACAGCTTTGCGGACAATACGTTGAGCTAAATCCAGATTTATTTCGCGCTTCAGCTGGATAGAATATACTAACAGTGAGTTTACAATACCTTCTAGTTCGCGAACACTTTCATTTACGTTTTCCGCTATGTAGCAAATTACTGATTCTGGAATAACCAAACCGTCGCGACGGATTTTATTGCGCAAGATGTTTTTGCGTAATTCAATGTCTGGTTTCTCCAATTCAGCAACAAGTCCCCATTTGAAACGTGTCAGCAGTCGGTCTTCCATACCTTGCAGCATGACAGGGGCACGGTCGGAAGTTAAAATCAACTGCTTTCCGTTCTGGTGCAGGTGATTGAATATGTGGAAGAATGTATTCTGTGTCTTGGTTACACCGGCAAACTCTTGGATATCGTCGATAATTAGCACATCAATAGTTTGATAGAAACTGATGAAATCATTGAAGTGATTTGTACGCACAGAGTCTGTGTATTGCACCTGAAATAAGTGTGCAGATACATACAAAACACGCTTTTCCGGATAAAGTTCCTTTATACGTGTACCTATGGCATTGATAAGGTGTGTCTTTCCAACACCTGACGGACCATACAGAAATAAAGGGTTGAATGTACGTGCCGGATTTTGAGCTACGGTTTCGGCTACAGTTCTTGAAAACTCATTGCTTGTTCCCTTTATAAAATTTTCAAAGTTATAATTAGGGTTCAAGTGTGGATCTAAGTCTTGCACAGCCGGAGCTTGTAAGAGGCTGGGAGCCTTATTACCATTATGTATAGGAGCCTGAGGAGGCAAAGCTGATGAACGCTCTGTCCCTTTCATATCGATGGCTATATGGTTTGTCTTGTCTGTGAGTATAGAATACATCAACTCTGTGCCTTCACCAATTTCTTTATAAATGGCGGCACGCAAGAGCCCCACATACTTTTCTTCCAAATATTCATAGAAGAAAGGACTGGGAACCCCTATAGTCAAGGCTTTATCCTCGTATTTTAATGGAACGACGGGTTCGAACCATGTTTTATAGGCTGTCGCATTAACGTTATCTTTTATAAAGTTTAAGCAACGTTTCCACAATGCAATAGCCTGATTGTTTTCAATCATATTTAATCTGTTATTAATAAAGCGAAACTTCTACGTTTGCAAATTTCGTAATCAATTTTCAGAAAAACAAATGTCTTTTTGTTTGCTTTTTTAATTATTCTTACAATAGGTTGGGAATCAGTGATTTGTTTGTTGAATGGCTTCTTTAGAAATATTCCCAGATTTGCTCGTTTGCAAGAAGTTGTTTCTCAAATGTTTATATATTTGTTTCTGTCTTTGAATATAATAACTTCTTGATTGTCTTTGCTTGATAATCAAGAAGTTATTGTTTTATTTGCTTAGATGTTAGTCTAATTTATTATTTAGAATGTTTCTATATAGTCTGTCTATTTATCTTTTTTCCCAAAAAGTGAGAAATGTACATAACGTTTTGGGTGAGACTTTAAATCCTCCAGCAGGCTGGCAGCGTTGGCTGTTGTTGCATTCAGGTTATTATACAAGCTGGAATCATTCATAAGTAATCCTAGCGTATTGTCTTTTCTGTTTAATTTATCTGTAAGCAAATATACATTTTGCAGTGTAGAATCAGCTTTGGCAAGAGTAGATGCATAGTCTACACCTTTTAAATTGTCGGTAATAGTCTTTAAGTTTTCTGTAATAGCAGTTACATTACCTGTCAGCTGAGGAACATCTGTTGACATTAACTTATTCAACTGGGCACTTGTTGAATTTAAAGAAGCTGTCAGCTGTTCTGCATTATGCAATGTTTTGCTCAATGCAGGATCTGCCAATAATTTATTTAATGAACCCAGAATGGAATCCAGTTTAGGAAGCATTTGTTCCATTTTGGGAAGCAGATCTTTTTCTGCTGCTCCTAACAGTCCTGTATTAGCTGTACCTGGTAATGTGTCTCCCTCATTATAATATGTGGTACTTTCGTGATTCAGGATGAGATTCATTTTTACAGTTCCCAGCATTTCTGTTATAAGCTCAGCTTTACTTCCTGTAGGAATCTTCATTTCCTGATCCATTTCGATACCCACAACAACATGTCCTGGCTTTTGGTAATTATATTCTATATCACGTACGATACCAACTTTAAATCCATTAGCGAATACGGGGCTGGATTGAGCAAGTCCGTTAATATCGGTAAACTCTACATGATAATAACTTTCCGGCTTAAACATATTAATACCTTTCAGGTAATTGATGCCACAGAAAAGTATAAGTAACGCGGCAATTCCTGCTAAACCTATTTTTACTTCTTTTTTCATATTTGTCTGGATTCTATTGTTATCTGTTTTTCTTGAATTCTCTGATAGCTTGATTGATATTCATTTTTTCTCCGTTCTTGAAGGCTATAATGAAAGCATCCTTAAACTTACCGTCTACTTTACTTCGTTTTAAGCGGAGTATGCGGTTGTAATCCGTACTTTCTCCATAAGTATACTTGTAGATTCCGTTTTCCTTATAACGGCTTACTGGTGACAGTCCTTTGAATAATCTACTTTGTGCAGGAAGTATTCTGTCTGAAGTAAGTATCTGAATTTTGAATACCGGCTTGTTATCTGTTTCTGTTTTCTTTGAAGTAGCTGTAGTGTTCTTCTCAGAAGGCTTGGATGCAACAGGAGAAGGACTTTGCATACTTTCTATGTTTGTTTGCTGTGGTTCTGATTCTGGAGTTTCTATATCTTCTTCTGGTTCACTGACTGGAGAAACTGCAGTTGCACTTTTTCGGCTATGCTGTTTGTAATTTAAAAAAGCCTGATAAATGCTTTTGGCCAAAGCAGAAGAACCTTGTTCTGATAACAGATACGCTTCTTCGTTAGGATTGGTGATATATCCCAGTTCTATCAGCACGCTAGGCATTGATGTTTCACGTAGTACCAGAAAGCCAGCTTGATGCACTCCTTTATCTATACGGCGCGCACTTTGGCGGAACTGTTTTTGTATCATTGAAGCAAAGTTTACACTCTGCGACAGGTATTTATCCTGAAGAAACTCGAATATGATGTAGCTTTCAGCCGAATTTGGGTTAAATCCTGCATAACGTTGCTTGTAGTCGTCCTCTATTAAGATTACAGAGTTTTCTTTCTTGGCAACTTCCAGATTTTCTTGTGTACGGTGAAGACCTAGTGTATAGGTTTCTGTACCACTGACTTTGCTATTTCGTGATGCAAGAGAATTGGTGTGTATTGAAATAAATAAATCAGCCTTTGCGTTATTGGCTATTTCTGCTCGTCTGTGCAGTGGAACAAATGTATCCTTTTTACGAGTATATACGACGCGTGTATCATTACAGTTGTTTTCGATGAGCTGTCCTAATTTTAATGCGACATTCAGGTTGATATTCTTTTCACGTCCGCGTTTTCCTATGGCACCGGGATCGTTTCCTCCATGTCCTGCATCGATAACTACAGTAAATTGCTTCTGTGCAGCAGCCTGTCCATTTTCTGATTGTCCGAAAATCAGCAGAAAACAAATAATATATAGTATGTGGAATATATTCTTTTTCATATAGTTCATTCGTTGCAAAGTTAATATTTTTTTTGCACTCTGTTTCTATTTACATTGACAAGAATTAGTTTTCAGTAGATAACGCCTATAAAAACAATTAAAATTACAATATGTTTTGATGGTTTTGCGTACTTTTGTCGGTTGAATAAACAGAGTGATTATGTTACAGTTTATAAAGAATTGGACACTTCCTCTTGCAATGCTTGCAGGAGTTATAGGTTATTTTTGTTTTGCGACATTCGATTTTCTGACTCCGACTCGGCCGGTTGTGAAAATTCTGATAGCATGGCTTACACCATTTCTTATTTTTGCCCAATTGTTACTGACTTTCTGTAAGGTTGAGGTAAAAGAACTTGTTCCGCAATGCTGGCAGGGATGGTTGTTGCTTGTCCAGTTCCTGTCTTGTTTGCTAGTAGCATGTCTGTTGCTTTTTTTGCCGCTGGATGAATATTGGCGTGCTGCATTGCAAGGAGCTATGGTATGTTTGATTTGTCCTACTGCTACAGCAGCAGCTGTTATTACTGGAAAGCTGGGAGGAAGTGCTGCTGCGCTTACTACTTATACATTGTTGTCAAATTTGCTTGCGGCTATCATGGTGCCATTGGTCTTTCCTTTGGTAGAACCAACTGATATTGCTTTTGGAGAATCTTTTTTGCGTATATTAGGAAAGGTCTTTCCATTGCTGTTGTTTCCATTTTTTACAGCTGTCCTTTTGCGCCGTTTCTTTCCTTCTGTTCACCGTTTTCTTGTAGGATTGAAAGATATGGCTTTTTATTTGTGGGCCTTAGCTCTGATTATTGTAATGGGACAGACTACCCGCTCGGTTGTTGAAGGAAACATTTCTGTGGGTGAAGAACTTCTGATTGCTTTCTGGGCTCTTGTTGTGTGTGTGTTGCAGTTCTGGCTTGGAAAGTATATTGGTGGCCGACACGACAACCGTATCAGTGGTGGCCAGGCATTAGGACAAAAAAATACGGTACTTGCAATATGGATGGCATACACTTATTTGAATCCGGCATCGGCGATAGCTCCTGGGAGTTATGTGGTATGGCAGAACATAATCAATAGCTGGCAGTTGTGGAAGAAAAGAAGGAATGGGTAATTTTTATACTCCTTATTATATATGCTGCAAGAAGATAAGCCGATGGTTATTTTGTTGAGTTCTGTTTCTGGTTTTGGCTTTTGAATCTGTATTGACTGATTTTATCTTATTGGCTGATTAAACAGCAATAGTCCTTAAAAATCAGAATAGGAATAAACTTTTTTGTATATGTTTTTTATTTCTATCAGCAATTTCTATTGAGCTTCTTTTATTGATATATTGATGATGTCAATTATATATGTTATAATTATTTAAATACAGAAATAAGGATTTGTTTATTATTAAAATATTTAATTAATATTCTTGCTATTGTTATTTAAATTTATACCTTTGCATAAGGTAATTGCAAAAATAGATGGAATTGCCATTTTGTTATACTTAAATCTTTACTTGCTGTATGAAAAGGATTTCATTTAATTTGATGGGCGTGCTGTGTATATTGTTTTCTACTTGTTTTTATGCATGCTCCGAAAAAAGAACGTTGAATTCTGATTATGAAATCATTCCCAAGCCACTAGATGTAAATTGTAAAGGAGATGCTTCTTTTTTGTTGAAAGACGGAGTTGCTGTTATATATTCTGAAAACAATCAGAAGATGCAGGATAATGCAGAGTTCTTGGTTGATTATGTAGAAAAACAGACAGGAGTAAAGCTGACTTCCCATGCTGGTATGCCGGTAGATGGAGCGATTTGCCTGACTCTTGATCTGAATGACGATAACGCAGAAGCATATAAATTGATTGTTAATGATAAAAGAGTTTGCATTTCCGGAGCTTCCGAAGCTGGTGTCTTTTATGGTATCCAGACTTTAAGAAAATCTTTACCTGTGGCTCAGGATATAAACGTGAATTTATCTGCAGTAGAGATTTATGATAAGCCTCGGTTTGCTTATCGTGGTGCGATGCTGGATGTGGCTCGTCATTTCTATACGGTAGATGAAGTCAAGACTTTTATTGATATGCTCGCGCTGCATAATATTAACCGTTTCCACTGGCATTTGACTGATGATCAGGGTTGGCGTATTGAAATAAAGAAATATCCCAAACTGATGTCTGTTGCTTCAGAGCGTAAAGAAACGGTAGTCGGTCGTTGGTATAGTGGTATATATGACGGGAAACCTTATGGTGGATATTATACTCAGGATGAATTGCGTGATGTAATTGATTATGCAGCCAAGCGTCATATTACTATCATTCCTGAAGTTGATTTGCCGGGACATATGCAGGCTGCACTGACAGCTTATCCAGAATTGGGCTGTACCGGAGGACCTTATGAAGTTAGAACGATATGGGGGGTATCTCAGGATGTTTTATGTGTAGGAAATGATTTTACATTGCAGTTTGTAAAAGACGTGTTGTCTGAAGTTGCTGATATATTCCCGTCTGAATATATTCATATTGGAGGAGATGAGTGTCCGAAAGTTCGTTGGGAGAAGTGTCCGAAGTGTCAGGAGCGAATCAAGAGTCTGGGATTGAAATCGGATGCCAAACATACAAAGGAACAACGTTTGCAGAGTTATATGATTCAGGAAGCTGCAAAATATCTGAAAGAGAAAGGAAAGCGTATCATTGGTTGGACAGAGATACTGGAAGGAGGTTTGGTGCCTGATGCTACATTGATGTCGTGGATTGGTGAAAGTGGAGGCATTGAAGCTGCTCATCAGCATCACGATGTGATAATGACTCCCAATACGTATTTGTATTTCGATTATTATCAGTCTAAGAAAGTGGAAGATGAGCCTTTGGCTATCGGTGGATATCTGCCCATTGAAAAGACTTATAATTATGAACCGATGCCTAAGGAACTGACGGAAGAAGAGCAGCAATATATAAAAGGTGTACAGGCTAATTTATGGACAGAATATATTCCTATATTCTCTCAGGTTCAATATATGGTTCTTCCTCGTCTGGGAGCAGCTGCGGAAGTTCAGTGGACTGATCCTTCTAAAAAAGATTATAAAGATTTTCTGCGGAGAGTTCCTCATCTGGTTGCTGTATACGATTGTTATGGCTGGAATTATGCCACACATGTGTACGATGTAAATGTAGACATGAAAGCTGATACGGTAAATCATGTATTGAATGTACAGTTAAGTACGATGGCCGATGATCCTATTTATTATACACTTGATGGTCAGGATCCAACAGAAAAATCATTAAAATATACAAAACCTTTTACGATAGACCAGTCTGTTGTATTAAAAACAATGGCAGTTCATCCGGACCGTACAAGTAAAATATCTGTTGATACCATTCGTTTCAATAAGGCTACCTTGAAACCTGTTGTGCTGTTGCAGCCCAATGAATCCCGTTTTAGCCCTGACGGACCGGTCGTTTTGGTCGACGGAAGAAATGGTAATCACAGTTTCGATACAGGAGCATGGCTGGCTGTAGCAGGTAATGATTTGGAGGCTGTCATAAATATGCAGGCTGAAACTATATTGAGCTCAGCTTCAGTTCATGTATATGTCAGAAAAGATGCATGGCTTTTCGATGCCAGAGGTTTTTCTGTTTCCGTATCCTCCGACAATAAGAATTATAAAGAAGTTGCTTCTCAAGAGTATAAGCAAATGCAGGAGTCTGACTCAGATGGAATTATAGAACATGAGCTTTCATTTGATCCTTGTAAGGCTACATATGTTAAAATAAAGGTAATCAGTGAAAAGAGTATGCCTGATTGGCACTGGGATGCAGGTAAGGCTCCATTTTTATTGGTAGACGAAATAATTTTAAATTAATGATTATATGAAAAAATCACTGTTGGCTCTTTTGAGTCTGGTGCTGTTGCTGGCTGGCAGCTGTACAAAGAAAGATGAAGTAGCTATAACACCTTTGCCGCTTTCATGTTCTTTTGGTAACGGTACGTTCGAATGGAACAAGGACACTCGTGTTTCTTTTGAGGGAAATGAAGATGATTGGGCTATAGTTAAAACGGCATTTACTGAGACTAACTTACCAGTATCGTACGAAGCGGATAATACAAAGACAAATTCTATTCGTCTGGAACTGGTAGATGCTATTGAGGGTATTTCTTCTCCCGAAGGTTATTCTGTACATGTTGGCGAAGATGGAGTTTCTATAAAAGCTTTGTCTGATGCCGGTTTGTTCTATGGTGTACAGAGTTTAATCCAGTTGGCGGAGCAGGGTAAAGGACGTGTGCAGTTCGTTGATATAGTAGATGAACCTCGTTTTCCCTATCGAGGAATTATGCTTGATGTTTCGCGTCATTTCCGTTCGAAAGAATTTGTAAAGAAGCAGATAGATCTGTTATCTCATTATAAATTTAACAGATTGCATCTGCATCTTACCGATGCAGCAGGCTGGAGAATTGCTATTGATAAATACCCTCGTTTGACTCAGTTGGCTGCATGGCGTAAAGGAAAGACTTGGAAAGAGTGGTGGAATGGTGATAGAGGATATTGTGAAGAAACAGATCCGGAAGCACAAGGAGGTTATTATACAAAAGATGATATCCGTGAGATGGTAGAGTATGCACGGTTACATTGTGTCACTATCATTCCAGAGATAGAAATGCCTTCTCATTCAGAAGAGGTGCTTACTGCATATCCGGAGTTATCGTGTACCCATGAACCGGGAAAGCAGTCTGATTTTTGTGTCGGCAATGAAAAGACATTTGAATTTCTTGAAAATGTGCTGACAGAAGTAATGGAATTGTTCCCTTCCGAATATATCCATATTGGAGGTGATGAAGCTTCGAAAGCCGCATGGAAAAGCTGTCCGTTGTGTCAGAAGCGTATGAAAGAAGAAGGGTTGAAGGATGTTGATGAATTGCAGAGTTATCTGATTCATCGCATGGAGCGTTTCCTGAACGAACATGGACGCAGTTTGCTGGGATGGGATGAAATACTTCAGGGTGGATTAGCTCCTAATGCAACTGTTATGTCATGGCGTGGTGAACAAGGCGGAATTGATGCCGTATTATCTGGTCATCATGCAATTATGACTCCTGGAGAATATTGTTATTTCGACAGTTATCAGGATGCACCATATTCTCAGCCTGAGGCTATTGGCGGTTATCTGCCGTTGGAAAAAGTATATTCTTATAATCCTGTTCCTGATTCTATTAGTGCAGACAAACAAGATTTTATATTGGGAGTCCAAGCAAATTTGTGGGCAGAATATATTCCAACTGATGAGCATATGGAATATATGCTTTATCCGCGTGCCATTGCTTTGTCGGAAGTAGCATGGACTGCACCTGAAAAAAAATCTTGGGATTCTTTCCACGAAAGAATATTAAAGATAATATCGGTACTTAAAGAGAAAGGATATAATACTTTTGATTATGCTAAGGAAATAGGTAATAGAAAAGAATATAGCCAGCCGGTAGAACATTTGGCATTGGGTAAAAAAGTGACTTTTAATATTCCTTATTGGCCTAATTATCCGGCAAATGGAGAAAAAACATTGACTGATGGTCTGCGTGGAGGATGGAATTATAATGATAAACGTTGGCTGGGATTTGCAAATAATCATCGGATGGATGTAGTGATTGACTTGGAGAAGGTTACAAAGATTCATTCTGTCTCTGCTGATTTCATGCAGATTTGGGGACCTTATGTATACATGCCATCAAAAGTTGTCATATCATCTTCTGTTAATGGTAAAGATTATACTCAACTGACTGCTATTGATCATCAGGTTCAAAAAGATGATTCAGTGTCATTTAAAAAATTCAGTTGGGAAGGTGAAACTGATGCACGATATATCAGATATCAGGCAATGGCTGATTCTTTATATAAAGATGGTATACAGTTTGTCGATGAAATCATTGTGAAATAATATTATAGCTGCATTTATTTTTTAGTTACACATTAAGTTCAGACTTTTTATGTATTATATTGAGTTTGCTCTTAATTTTTTTAATAAAGTTCTGTATGAAGAAGAATATAATTACGGGATTAGTTCTTTTGGTATGGGGAAGTGTTTTTTATTCGTGTACGAGTGAGAAGACTGTTCAGGCCGATTTTGATATTATTCCTTTACCACAGCATGTTGAAAAAATCTCATCGGATAAGGGTTTTGAACTAGCAGGTACGACTTCTATTGTATATCCTGAAGGTGATGAGGCTATGAAACGTAATGCTGAGTTTTTGTCTGGGTATATAGCTGGACAGACAGGCAAGAAACTGGACGTTACAGATAAGAAAGTAGAGAAGAATGCAATTGTTTTGTCAACCGGACTGGATGATAAGAACCCGGAAGCATATCGCCTGGTTGTTGGTGATAATAATATTAGCATACAAGGTGCTTCAGCAGCAGGAGTATTTTATGGGATTCAGACTTTGCGTAAGGCTATGGCTGATACAGAACATGGAAATGTAGTGTATCCGGCAGTAGAGATAAATGACTTTCCGCGTTTTTCATATCGTGGAGTGCATTTGGATGTTTCGCGTCATTTCTTTCCGGCAGATTCTATTAAGCGTTTTATAGATATGCTTGCCTTGCATAATATAAACAGATTACATTGGCATCTTACTGACGATCAGGGATGGAGAATTGAAATAAAGAAACGTCCGGAACTTACGACTATTGGCTCTAAACGTGCAAAGACTGTTATAGGACGTAATTCGGGAGAATATGATAATGTAGAATATGGAGGGTTTTATACTCAGGATGAAGCCCGTGATATTGTAAAATATGCTCAGGAAAGATTTATAACAGTCGTTCCGGAAATTGATTTGCCAGGACATATGCAAGCTGCTTTAGCTGCCTATCCTTATCTGGGATGTACGGGTGGACCGTATGAAGTATGGCAGCAGTGGGGAGTATCTGAGGATGTCCTGTGTGCGGGTAATGATGAAACGCTTAAATTCATAGAAGATGTTTTGGGCGAAATTGTTGAAGTTTTTCCCTCTGAGTATATTCATGTAGGAGGAGATGAGTGCCCAAAGGTACGTTGGCAGAAATGTCCGAAATGTCAGGCACGTATTAAGGCTTTGGGAATTAAGTCTGATGCTAAACATACGGCCGAACAGAAATTGCAGTCTTATATTATTGGATATGCAGAGAAGTTCCTGAATGAAAAAGGACGTAAAATTATAGGTTGGGATGAAATTCTGGAAGGTGGCTTGAGTCCTACAGCTACAGTTATGTCATGGAGAGGCAGCGAAGGTGGCATTGAGGCTGCCAAGATGGGTAATGACGCTATCATGACTCCAGCTTCGCATCTGTATTTTGATTATTATCAGACGATAGATACAGAGAATGAGCCTTTGGCTATCGGAGGATATGTATCTGTAGAAAGAGTATATAGCTACGAACCGGTAGATAAGAGTCTGACACCAGAGGAGGCTGCTCATATTATCGGTGTGCAAGCTAACTTATGGACCGAATATATTCCTACTTATAGTCAGTTGGAATATATGGAATTACCTCGTCTGGCTGCTTTGTCAGAAGTTCAGTGGACTCTTCCGGAAAAGAAAAACTACGATAATTTCTTGCAGCGTCTGCCTAAACTGATATCAGTGTATGATGATAACGGATATAATTATGCCAAGCATGTCTTCAATGTCAAGGCTGAGTATATTACTGATTATACAGATAATTCCATAAAGGTCGTTTTATCAGCTATAGGAGATTCTCCTATTTATTATACGCTTGATGGTAGTGAACCTACAGAAAAATCTCAGCAATATACTGATACGCTCGCTTTAAAGGAAAGTTGTGTCTTAAAGGCTGTTACGATACGTCGTAATGCTAAGAGTGCCGTACTTACAGAAAAGATCGATTTTAACAAGGCTACTGCCAAACCGCTGATATTGTTACAACCAATCAATGAAAAGTATAAATATAATGGTGAATATACGTTGGTTGATGGTTTGAGTGGAACACCTAATTACAGAACTGGCAGGTGGATTGCATTTTACAAAAATGACATGGAGCTGGTTGTCGATTTGAAACAAGAAACCTCTGTCCATAAAGCTTGGGTACGTACTTATGTAGAGATTGGTGAAGAAATCCTGGACGTAAGAAGTATTTCTGTATTGTCATCTGCCGATGGTAAAATCTATAAAGAATTAAAGACCGTCGATTATCCGGCTGTCACTTCAAAAGATAAAAATGGTATTTACAAACATGAAGTGGACTTTGATACAGTAAATGCGCGTTATATCAAGATTATAGCGAAGCCGGAATATAAGATTCCTTCATGGCATTGGGGAAGCGGCCGACCTGCTTTCATTTTTGTCGATGAAGTTGGATTAGAATAAAAATGTTGAAAAAAATATCTAGGTATTAGGTATTTTTTAAGTGGTTGAGGCATTTGACTATGTGTTGATTGTCAATGCCGGGTCGTTTATGGGACGTTTGTTTTATGCTGGGAAGTATATATGACGGTTACCATAAACGACCTTTTTGTTCATGCTATCACTCTTGTTTGTTTAAAGTTGTTTCATGATTTGAAAATCGTACTAGGTATAATTTATTACAGGGATTTTGTTGGAATTAAGCAGATAAAGTAACAAGGCTCTCAGAATATTAATTTCCGGTAATTTTTCATTGAAAATTCAATTGTAAATCACTTGCTGATAAGTATATTTCCGTAACTTTGCCCCAAGCATACAATATATTTATTACAAACTAAAAACGGAACTTATTAGGTATGAAAGAACAATACTGGAAATATTCTCTAATTATTTTCATCATAGGGTTAGGAATATTGTTATTTCGTCAGGCTCAGCCTTTTATGAACGGGATATTAGGAGGATTTACTTTATATATTTTGTTGCGTAATTTTTCCAACTGGCTTCAGACGAAGATAAAACCTTTGCTGGCTGTGTGGATGATAACTATCGGCGTTACACTTTTTATTCTGATTCCGGTGTCGCTGTTCAGTTGGGCTATTGTAAGTCAGATTTCAGGAATGCATTTCGATACTCAGGCCATTATCCAGCCGGCTCATCAGGTTATTGACATCATCGAAGAACGTACGGGATTCGATTTGCTGTCGGAGAAAAGTTTGTCATTTATGGTTGTACAGGCATCGTCTATTGGCCAGAAAATCATGACAGGTGTAAGTGATCTTATTGTAAACTTGGCTGTTGCTATTATGTTGATGTTTTTCATGCTTTGGGAAGGTCGGAAAATGGAACATTATGTATCTACGATCATGCCCTTTGAAGAAAGCAACAAGCGTGAAGTGTTGAATAAGATTCAGCTGATGGTTCGTTCTAATGCGATAGGTATACCATTGCTGGCTGTTATACAAGGAATTATTTCGTTAGGAGGATATTTATTATGTGATGCTCCCAATCCTTATCTGACAGCTTTGCTTACAGCCTTTGCTTCTATTATTCCATTGGTAGGTACTGCCTTAATCTGGATTCCCGTATCCATTTACTTCCTGATAATGGGCGAATGGATCAATGCGCTTATCCTTTTGGGATATGGAGGTATTATAATTTCCCAGTGTGATAATCTGATCCGTTTTCTCCTTCAGAAGAAAATGGCAAACATACATCCGTTGATTACGATTTTCGGTGTAGTTGCCGGACTGCCTATTTTTGGCTTTATGGGAATTATTTTCGGTCCGTTGCTGGTTTCTTTGTTTTTGTTGTTCCTCGATATGTTCCGAAAAGAATATCTGTTGGATGGTACTGAGGAGGAAGGAAAAGCATGAGATCGGTCTGTATACATTCGTCGGAAAGGTTGAACCTGGATGCTTTTTTGCATGAACTGGATGTTCCTGTGCGTTTTGAATTTGAGGGGTATGATGAGGAACGTTCTTATTACTATTTCAGCCGTCCGGGGATTTCCACTACTTTGTTTGTCATAGCAGAAGGGCCGGATGAATATGAAGTTATGATAGACGGATTTGCTTCTTATAGCGATTATAAATTCTTTCCATATCTGGCCGATTGCTTATGTCAGCATCTCAATCATGAATCATTGGTTATTCCCGAGTCGGCAGGTCGAACAGCTTATCGTGTATACGATGAGTCCTGGATTGAAGACTCCATCGGGGAAGAAGTCGCTATGTTAAAGTCTGCCTTGTCTGTGTTTCCCCGCTATTATGTGGGATTTCCGTTGGAAGGTGTAGGATATAATTTCCTTAGACTTGCTGGCACAATATGGAGTTAATCTGCATTCTTCAACTCCGCGGATTTATGGCTACATACAGTATATCATGAGAAATGGCTTGCTTCCTCAGGCAACAGATGCAGAACTGGAAGAAGACCGTAATCGGGAAGACCAGGAAACGGAAGTGGACGTTCCCCAGCATATATCGATAGGCAGGGTGAAGTCGTGGCAAATTGACGGAGCGGAAACTTGGGAAAGTTATTCTCGTGA
>OMAV01000107.1_pt1 | contig 20034 bp, 16 predicted proteins | sample 1644751 | NCBI WGS metagenome assembly OMAV01 (sample SAMEA103958141, study PRJEB25191) | human gut metagenome | biome: human-associated habitat [ENVO:00009003]; feature: intestine environment [ENVO:2100002]; material: feces | place: Germany | collected 2013/2015
CGAAATTATAAATCTTGATTTGCAAATAGATGGATAATGAAATTCGAAAATAAGAACTATATCTATTGGCTATGCGCCACAATTATCGTCATGTTCATGCTACCTTTCGTTGAGGCTCAGCTCGCATCGGAGTGTAGCGGCATGGTGTTGTGTATGATTTTGTTTCATGACTTCATAAGGTAATTGTAAATGGAAAGAATCACTGATCAATGCATAGTCGCTCGGCAGTTTTCTTAAATAATACAAAAACACCCAATTTTACATTATTGGGTGTAAAATTGGGTGTTTGTTTTGTAATTTGCTGATTTCCAACATTTATTGCGGAGAGTGGGGGATTCGAACCCCCGGTACAGTAATCCCGTACGTCAGTTTAGCAAACTGGTGGTTTCAGCCACTCACCCAACCTTCCAATTGGATATTGTTGCCAAATCAACAAGCATCGTTCTCAAATGCGGGTGCAAAGATACTACATTTTTTTTGTTCCACCAAATTTTTCTGCAACTTTTTTCAAGAAATATGCATATTTTCTTGATTTTTCTTGTTTTTGGGAGGAATTATAGGGGATAAGCTGACTTTGTCAACAAAAAAGGAGGCAGATTTACCAATTATTGGAAATCTGCCTCCTGTAGGAAAGGGTCGCTCGATGATGTGATGAAACTCCGAATGTCATAAACATTTGAGAGCTCTCCGCTTTTGTAATCCACCGGCTTTGCAGCTTAGTTGACATGTCAGTTTATGTGGCCCGCCATAGGCAAGAGAAGTCTTCTCGGTTTCATAAGTGTAATTTGATGAGTATCCCGATCGAACCGACACGACCCTTATATCTTTGTCGAATAGACATAGCATAGGCTATCATCCATTGATAGAAGTCTTTGGGTTTTCTATACTGCAAAGATAATGCAATCTTTTGAAACTACCAAATCTTTCTGCTGATTTTTTCGAAAAATCTTCTTTATCAAAAGCCAGAATTCCCTTTTCCTTGTTTCTCTCAAGGGTCAAGACTTCTTTTTCCTGAGTTCTTCGTATATTTCTTCGAAATATTTCCTGAGTTCTGTCTTGTCCTCAATGATATTCCGCAGCTCTTTCAGAGCCTTCTCATTGGGTGAGTTGGGAATCCAGAGCTTGATGTAGCCGTTGCGGGAATATTTCTCGTCCATGTGGTCGGCGAACCGCTGCCATTGCTCTTCCTTTCCTTTTCCGGGATAGTTCTCCTTTCCATATTCGATGGCACGAAGAAAAATTTCGTGAATATCGATGTCGCGGTCGGCTTCGGCTACAATCTTGCCATAGATGCTTCGTGGCTGGCGACTGGAGGAGGCGCGGTGATCCTCCACGGCTTCTTTCATGATTTTAATCTGCTCGGGAGTGAACCAGCGCTTCAGTCTGGCATCAGCCTGGAGGATTTTGCCACTGGTGAGGTGGTGGATGGCGCGCGGACCGCTCATTCCCAGGTCGTGATAGGCGGCAACGATATAAACCATGTCGATGTCGGCACCTGTTACAGGTACGAGTTTCAGGGCGTTTTTGATGACACGGGTTACGTGGCGCAATCCGTGGCTCTCGCCAAATTCTGTATATTTGGGCAGAATCTGTGTTTCCACAAACTGCATGATTTCGAGATTTACTTGTTGCTTCATACTTTTTCTTCTTTTATATAAATAATGTACGCGCGTACATTATATAATTATTATTTCTGAATGTTATCTTCTCATTCTAGAATCTTCTCATGCCATTCCAGAGGGGGCGGGTATCTTTGGGATTACCACATCATTCCAAGGATGATGAAGGTAGAGATCATACCAAAGGTAAAGATGTTGAGAGCCGTGTAGCCCAGTACCTTGTTCAGCATTCTGCCTTCTCCTATCTTCCTCATCTTGGCGAATGTTCGGTTGTGCACCACGAGATATGTGGCGGCGAAAGGCAAAAACCTAGTATCTGCATCGTAGGCAAGTGCACCATAGATGTTGATTCCAATCATGATGAGGATACCGATGTTGCCCAGTGCGCAGTAGAGGCGCTCGCCGTTTTTCTTGCCGATGTGAACGATCAGTGTCTTCTTGCCCGCCTTGATGTCGTTGTCGTAGTCGCGATAGTTGTTCAGAATGAGCAGCGTATCTACTACCAGTCCGCAGGCGATGGAAGTCAGTATGGCTTCTGCTGATACAGTCTGCATTCCTTCAGGCATGACCAGGTAGTAGGTGCAGCAGACCGGCACGATGCCGAAAAAGAGAAGTACCAGCAGGTCGCCCAATCCCAGATAGCTCAGTTTGGTGGTGTAGAGGAAACAGAAGAGGACGCAGCAGATACCCACGATGATCATCTCCTTTCCGCCGTAAAAGGCGAGGGGCAAACCGATGATACAGCCCAGAAGTGTAGTGATGATGATGCCCCATTTCATGGCTTTCATGGTGATCCAGCCTTCGGCGCAGGCTCTCTTTGGACCTAATCTGGTTTCATCGTCGTTGCCATGCTTGAAATCGAAGAAGTCGTTCACGAAGTTGGAGTCTATCTGCATTATCCAAGCAAAGAGCAGACAGAGCAGGGCAGGAACCCATTGGCAGTTGGCACTTGAATCCTTGTATGCCAGGGCTACTCCCAGCATCACCGGTACTGCCGCTGCCGAAAGGGTGACGGGGCGGGCGGCGAGAAACCATGCCTTGATAGAATTTGTCTTTACCATCATATTGTTGCTTTTAAATTATAAGGAGCGAGGTTTTTGGGGAACCTCGCTCCTTGTTGTTATTCATTAAGAAAAGATTCGCTTCTATTTTGTTTCAGAAGAATCTCTTGTGGAAAAGATTCGCTTCCTAGTTGAAGAAGTTCCAGCTTACACCCATTCTGAAAACTCGCTGGTTCATCGGATAGTGAGGGGTGAAGAAGTAGTTCTTGTCGCCCTGACCTGCATTCAAATGGCTCATCATCACGAAGAAGCGGGTGTGCTTGATGTGAACATTGGCGTAGGCATTGACGATAGGGTAGTTGCCCACCTTCACGTTCGTCTCGCCGTTGCCCTGTACGGTATATTGACCGATGTAAGGAGAATAATCCGGAGCCTCGTAGCTGGTGAAGTATCTGGCGTCGGCACCCAGCTCGATATTCAGTACTTTTACCACCTTGAACTTGATGAAGAGGTTGGTATATACGTTGAGGTCTGGCACTGGCAGGGTACTCTTGCTGCTGGTATGCTGGTAGGTAATCATATTCTGCCAGTTGAAAATACCGAACTTGAAGTCCTGTTGCAGCTGCGCTGTAATCAGATTGATGGCGTCGCCGCTCTGCATTGGTGTCACTATTACGCCTGTGCGCAGACCATTTTCTGTAATCGTATATTGCTGTGAGAAATAAGTATAGTTCTTGATTTCATCCACAGCCACACGCAGCGTGGTGTTAGTCTTGCCGAATCTCAGAGTTCCCATAATGCGGGTATGGATAATCTTGCTCAGATCATCATCCCACCAGAGATGTCGGGCGTGATACTTGCGATAGTAGAACGATGGCGTTTCGTGATGTATGAATGCATCGCCTCTTACCTGTACGGTGTCACCCAGGAATGGCAGGTTGATGTCTGCGCTTCCGTCGATTGCAAAGGTGCCGGCATCCACTCCGGTGAGTCCTACCTCGCCCACGACATTATAGTGAAGGGTCTTGCCCTGAGTCTTACTCAGCTGACCGCCTACGCTCAGAACATGCTCGTTGAACTTCTCTAATCCGCCTTCGGTATTCGGCAGTTCGTAGTGGCGGAGGTCATAGCTGGCGAAAGCTTTCAGACCAGCCTTTGCCCACTTGCTAAATCCCTCGAGCGTTCCCATTGCCACTGTGTTCTTGATGCGCCAGTGACGGGTCTGATCGTAGATAGAATCGCCTGTAAACTTGCCGGCATTGTAGTACTCCTTGAGATAGTAGTCCTGTGGAGTCTGGTAAGCCTGGTAGATGCGCTTATAGTTGTCAAACTGCACTGTGTGGATGAAGCTTGTAACTGGAACATATTCAGTCTTGAAGAAGAGTGAGTCCTGCGCTTTCTTCTTCTCTACGGTGAGCAGACTGTCTGCCATTGTCTTGCTGTTTACGGCAATTCGAGTGCTGTCGCCCTTGAAGTCCTGGGCAGCCTTGTTCGCAGCTATCGCCTTGTTGTTCTTGGCTGGTTCATCGCCGGCAATCTTTGCATCTGTAGGACGACCTGAGAACAGCTTCTTCTGATTTTTATCGAAAGCCTTTTCGTCAAACTCCCTGCCTTGTTCTCTTGCCTTCTTTCTTGCCTCCTCCTTGGCTTCCTCGGCTGCATTGTCCTTAGCAGACTCCATTGCGAATTTCTTAGCCTTGATTTCTTCCTCTGTCATCTTCACCTTGCGGCTGAAGCCCACGTTGTAGCGATGGGTGAAGAAGATGTGTTGGTTGTCGTTGCGATTCCAGTTCTGCTGCAGCACGGTAGGAATTTCGTTGGTGGCGAAACTCTCGGTGAAGAGCTCCGGATGCTTGATGTAGTCATCATTGGAGATACCTCCGTTCTCCGTCACCTTCTGGTGATTGGTGCTGAAGAGGAAGTGCGCCTGGTAGCGGTCGCCCAGATAAGAAGTCCACATCGTATATTTGAAGTGCGCCGTGCTCTGTGCATCGTAGTAGCCGCGACCGTATTTGTAGTCGAATCGGAATCCGCCACCTAGCTGCTTGTTGGCATTTACCGCAAAGATTGCCTTGAAGTCATCCTCACCGTTGGTTCTGTCACCGCAGCTATTCAGCGTGATGTTGGTGATAGGCGAGTAGGTGTTGGTGAAGTGAAAGTCACTCACCGGGGTAACGATGTTGTCGTATGGCTCGGTGAAGATGAAGTTGCCCTGCGTGTTGCGTCGGTCGATGAAGATGCGGTTGATGCGGGCGGTACCCATATTGCCCAGGGTGTTGTACTCTCCGCGCAGTCCTTCGGTGAAGGTAGTGTTCTGGTACATTGCCTGCATGGTGTCCACCACGGCAGCTCGGGTATCTCCAAATCTCTCATCCACAGTCCATACCCTGATGCCCTTCGGAATCTCCTTGTCAGTGCCCAGCGAGTCGGTGTTGATGCGGTTGCCGGTCTGTGGGCGGAACTGTGAGTCTTCGTTATTGTTGAAATCCGTAAAATCGCGTTGTGCCGCAACTGGTAGAGCTGCAGCACAAGCTAGGATTGTAGAGAATAATATTTTCTTCATTTCTTATTTATTGAATAAGCGGATGCAAGCCTATTTTGAATGGTCGGATGCAAACCTTTCTTATTTTTTGAATAGTCGGATGCAAACCTCGGCAATTTTCAAGACTACGCCGATGATCAGCATTACATTGGCAATCGTGCGGTCATCCATTTGGGTCCAGAGTATGACACCTACGATGGCGAAGAGCATAAATCCGATGTTGAGCCAGTTTCTGGCTACGAGCATGTTGCTCTTGTCTGCATACTCCAATCTTCTGTGTTGGCGACGGGTTGGGCGCACGGCATAGCTGGTCTGTGGCTGCGTCTGAGACGCCTCATGGCTCTGGCTCTGTGGCTGCGCCTTTGCGGTTTCCTCGCTCTGTGGGATGTTTGTTATGTTGTTATCTTTTGTCTGATCCATATTTTATAAGATGATTTTTATTTTCGAACAAGTTTGGTCAGATCATTGAAGATCTGGTCCTTGCGGTCAATGGTTCCGCGGCGGAACTTGCCGTAGATCTTGGCCAAGTCGTTTTTCTTCTTGGTCAGGGCATATTTGTCGGTAATCACATTCTCTGCAGGCTCCTTGAAACCGGTGCTTCTGCCTTCCTCGTAGTTGAATACGATTCGGGTCATGGAGAGGTGGAGATGGTTGTCGCTGATGGTTGCTACCAGCTGGTACTTAGTCTCAGAGCGGTCGAGAGAGATGAACGACTGATTGAAGACAAACCATTCGTCCATGATACAGGCGATGATCTGCTCGTTCTTGTTGTTTCTGTTCACCAGGGGGATGCGGCTGTTGATGTTCTGCTCATTCTTGATGAGCTTGCTCATATACTGGAAAACGATGTTGTAGATTTCGTCTGCACTCTTTCCGTTTGCCTGGGTGTCGAGAACAAATTCCACTTTTCCCTCGGCATTAAGCTGGATGGCTCCCGCCAGGTATTTCGGATCTTCCTTGAGCACCACGCCCTCGGCAGTCTTTTCCACCTTTTTCTCTTCTATCTCCTCTGTCACGGTTGGTACGACCCAACCCGCACCTTCAGAACTTCCGGTAGTATTCTGCTTCTTGGTGGCATTATCCTGGATCTTCATCGCAGGCACCGTTTCTGTAGCTGGCACAGACATCTTGGTAGCAGGCACCGAATTCTCTGCATTCTTCTTCAGCTTTTCTGCCTCCTGCTTCATTCTTTCAGCTTCAGCCTTCAATCTCGCAGCTTCCGCTTTCGTTTTCTCAGCTTCCGCCTTCACCTTGGCTGCTTCTGCCTGAGCCTTGGCTGCTTCCAGTGCCTTTTTGGCTTCCTCTAACTCTTTTTGCGCCTTTTCCAACTGCTGCTCAGGGGTAAGCACATTCTGTGCCTGCATGGTGAGAGCAGAAATCAGCACGAGTATTGAGATAAATATCTTTTTCATGATCTGTTGTTTAAATGTTTAATGTCTTGTCCTCCTCGTCCGAGTATAGGAGCTCGGAGGTGTTTCTAACATACAAAGGTATAAAAATAACTTGATATATTTCCATAAGGAAGCGATTATTTATACATTCTTTTGCTAAGTTAACAATATTTTTTAAGAAAAACGCTCCTAGTTTCAAATATTTTCGTATCTTTGCAAAAAAATATAGCTATAAATATGGGATTATTCGGATTATTTAGCAACAAAAAAAAGGAAACTCTCGATAAAGGCCTCGAAAAGACCAAGGAGAGCGTGTTTGGAAAATTGGCGCGTGCGGTGGCTGGTAAGTCAACCGTAGATGATGACGTGCTTGATGATTTGGAGGAGGTGCTCATCACATCCGATGTAGGTGTGGAGACTACCGTGAAGATCATCCGACGTATCGAAGAACGCGTGGCAAGAGATAAGTATGTTTCTACCTCAGAACTCAACAGAATCCTGAGGGAAGAGATTGCAAGCCTCCTAGAGGAAAATCATACCGATGACAATGAAAACTGGGATTTGCCTTCCGATCATAAGCCATACGTGATTCTGGTAGTGGGTGTGAACGGTGTGGGCAAGACTACCACCATAGGAAAGCTCGCCTATCAGTTTAAGAAGGCTGGCAAGAAGGTGTATCTCGGTGCTGCCGATACCTTCCGTGCCGCTGCCGTGGAACAGATCTGCATTTGGGGCGAGCGAGTAGGGGTGCCAGTGGTGAAGCAGCAGATGGGTTCTGACCCTGCCAGCGTGGCCTTCGATACCCTGCAGAGCGCCAAGGCGAACGGTGCCGACGTGGTGCTAATTGATACTGCCGGACGCCTTCATAATAAGGTGAACCTGATGAATGAGTTGAAGAAGATCAAGGAGGTGATGAAGAAGGTGATGCCTGAGGCTCCGGATGAGGTGATGCTCGTTCTGGATGGAAGTACCGGACAGAACGCTTTTGAGCAGGCTAAGCAGTTTGCTGCCGTTACCAATATCTCTTCGCTCGCCATTACAAAGCTCGATGGTACGGCTAAGGGTGGCGTGGTAATCGGTATCTCCGACCAGCTCAAGGTGCCAGTGAAGTATATTGGACTGGGTGAGGGCATGGAGGATCTCCAGCTCTTCAATAAATCTGAATTTGTTGACTCCCTCTTTAAACACTAGAATACAGGTGCTTATAGACTTTGAGAAAAGAATTAGATGAAGCTCGATGTAAAATAGTGGAGAAAAGAGTTAGATTAAGATTATTATAGGATAAGTAGGATAAGAATGAAGAAAAATCAGATAGATATAGTAACCATGGGTTGCTCCAAGAATCTGGTGGACAGCGAGACCTTGATGAAGCTTTTCGAGGACAATGGCTACCACTGCGTTCATGACCCGAAACGCCCACAGGGTGAAATAGCCGTCATCAATACATGCGGCTTTATCGAGGATGCCAAGCAGGAGAGTATCGATACCATTCTGGAGTTCATCCAGGCTAAGGAAGAGGGACGACTCCGCAAGCTCTATGTGATGGGTTGTCTCTCACAGCGCTACCAGAAGGAACTGGAGGCAGAGATGCCCGAGGTGGATAAGTTTTATGGTAAGTTTAATTATAAGGAGTTGCTCAAGGAACTGGGCAAGGCTGATGTGCCTGCTTGCAGTGGAACCCGTCATCTCACTACTCCTCATCATTATGCCTATATCAAGATTTCTGAAGGTTGCAACCGCCGCTGTGCGTATTGTGCCATACCTATCATCACTGGCAAGCACGTTTCCCGTCCGATAGATGAAATACTCGATGAGGTGCGCCAACTGGTAGCCGATGGTGTGAAGGAATTCCAGATTATTGCCCAAGAGCTCACCTACTACGGCGTGGACCTGGACGGCAAGCATCACATCACCGAACTCATCAGCCGCATGGCGGATATTCCGGGTGTGAAGTGGATCCGTCTGCACTATGCTTATCCTAACCAGTTCCCGCTCGATTTGCTCGATGTGATGCGCGAGAAGCCAAACGTATGTAAGTATCTTGACATCGCCCTGCAGCATATCAGCGACAATATGCTCAACAGAATGCATCGCCACGTGAGCAAGCAGGAAACCATTGATCTGCTCAAGACCATCCGTGAGCGTGTGCCGGGCATTCATATCCGCACCACTTTGATGGTTGGTTTCCCTGGTGAGACTCAGGAAGACTTCCATGAATTGCTCGAATTCGTTCGTACTCAGCGCTTTGAGCGTATGGGTGCCTTTGCTTATTCTGAGGAGGAGGGTACCTACAGTGCCAATAACTACGAGGATGATGTTCCTGCCGAGGTGAAGCAGCGCCGTCTTGACAAACTGATGATTCTGCAGCAGGAAATCAGCGCAGAGGTAGAGGCTGAGAAAGTGGGCAAGATACTGAAGGTGATTATCGACCGCAAGGAGGGCGATTACTATATCGGAAGAACCGAATTCTGCTCGCCAGAGGTGGATCCTGAGGTGCTGATCAAGGCAGGAGAGAAGCGTCTGCGCGTGGGTTGCTTCTACAATGTGAAGATTACCCAGAGCGAGGAGTTTGATCTCTACGGAGAAGTGGTAAAGTAATATGGGAGGTAATATTTTGACATCAGAATGAATAACAAGGAGTATATTGCAGAACTTGCTCAGCAGACTGGCTATTCACAGGACGACACCCAGAAGATGGTGCGCAAGGTGATAGATGCCATGATTGCTGAATTTGAGAATGGTGAGGCTGTCTCTATCCCCAACTTTGGTACGTTTGAGGTAAAGAAGCGCTTGGAGCGTGTGGTTGTTAATCCTACTACCAAGAAGCGCCAGCTTGTTCCACCTAAGCTCGTACTCGGCTTCCGCCCTGTGGCCAGTGTCAAGGAAAAACTGAAGAATGGAGGTGAAGACAATGAGTAAGATTAGTTTAAGCGACTTGGCGCAGCGCCTGGCAGAGAAGTCGGGAATCAGTCTGCAGGATGCCGAACTGTTTATCAGAAAGATGTTTGATGTTGCCAACGAGGGGCTTCAGTCTGATAAGCTCGTGAAGATGAAGTGGCTTGGTACTTTTAAGGTAATGGCGGTGAAGGATCGTGAAAGCGTGGATGTGAACACGGGCGAGCGTATCATCATCGAGGGCCGTGACAAGATTTCCTTCACGCCCGATAATATTCTGAAGGAGATTGTGAACAAGCCTTTCGCCCAGTTTGAGACCGTTGTGGTGAATGATGGTGTTGATTTCGATGAAGTCGACAGAAAATTTGAAAATGCTGAAGAGGACGGTTCTGTATTCGATTCTACGTTAGAGTGTGTTCCTAATTCAGATAATTCTTCCTTAGAATCTTTCGTTGAACAGGATTCTCCTGTAACAAGTGGTGTGATAGATTTTTTGGATGAAGAAAACGATGCTCCTGTTAGCGATGAAATGATTGTGATAGGAGAGAAGAGATTGTCTCAGGAAAATGTTGCTGAACCGGAAGAAAAGAAACCGGAAGGATCAGAACATGCAGCGACAGAACCTGCTGTATTTAAACCAGCAGTATCTGAACCGGAAGAATCTGAATTGGAAGCAAAGGAATCTGAAGTTCCAGCTCAGAATGAAGTTGAGTCTGTTGTTTCTGATGAAGAAAATGAATCAACATTAACAGAGAAAACTCCTATTGCAGAGAAAGTTCCTTCAGATGGAGAAAATTCTATTACTGAAATTCCTATTGTAGAGGAAGCTCCTATTGAAGAGGAAGCTTCTTCAGATGAGGAAACTCCTTCTTCAGATGAGGAAACTCCTTCTTCAGATGAGGAAACCGATAAGCGACATGTTGTTTTGCCTCGTTATCTGGTTATTGCAGCGAGCGTAGTATTCCTGGCAATGATAGGAGGCTTTGGTTGGTTTGCTTTTAATTATGGCAAGATGGCTGCCCAGCGTGATCATCTCGCTCTACAGTTGGATAATTACCAGCAGATTGCGACAGAGAAGAAGACGCCAACCAAGTCTGCTTCAACGCAGGAAGAAATTCTTCGCAAAAAGGCTATCGAGGATAGTGTAAGAATGGCACAGGCAAGTGAAGCTGTCAAGAAAGTCGAAAATGCCGAGCAGAATATGAATGCGACGGTTGATAAGCAATCAATTGATGTAAAATCGGCTGAGGCAAAGAAGAATTTGGAAGCCATGAAACTCGCTGATGCAAAGAATTTGGCTGATGCGAAAAGACAGGTTGAGGCAAAGAAACTTGCAGATGCAAAGAAACAGCAGGAGACAAAAAAGCTTGCAGAAGCTAAGAAGAAAGAAGAAGCCAGAAAACAGGCAGAAAAGCATGCTGCCCAGGCAAGCAGCAAATACGACCAGGATGCTCGTGTTCGAACCGGAGCCTATCGTATTATTGGTGTTTCCGCGGTAGTTACGGCAAGAGAAGGACAAACTATCAAGTCGCTCAGCCAAAAGTACTTAGGTCCAGGAATGGAATGTTACGTAGAAGCTCTGAATGGTACTTCCCTGTTGAAACCAGGTCAGAAAGTCAAGATTCCGAAGTTGGAATTGAAGAAAAAGAAATAATTTTAAAGAAATTATTTGAAAATACAAGAAGGTGTGTCATAAGTCTATGACACACCCTCTTTTTCGTTTCTTCATTCGATGAATAATGAAGCATCCTCTTTCGTAAAATACCTTTTGAGATTTTATTTCTTCTCCATTTCCTGAAGGCTTTCCATTTTCTTTGTTTCCAGGAACTCGTAGATTCCGCAGAGATGCTCGCGGACGCGACCATGCCCGAATTCGTACACCTTGCTGACCAGACCATCCAGGAAGTCACGGTCGTGACTCACTACAATCAGCGTGCCGTCGAAATCCAGCAGCGCCTGCTTCAGTACATCCTTCGTCTTGAGATCCAGATGGTTGGTAGGCTCATCGAGAATCAGCAGATTCACCGGCTCCAACAGCAGCTTCAGGATAGCCAGACGGGTTCTTTCTCCACCCGACAAAACCTTTACCTTCTTGGTAGAATCCTCGCCACCAAACATGAATGCACCCAGCAAATCGCGAATCTTATTTCTGATTTCGCCCTTGGCAACATCATCTATCGTCTGGAAAACCGTAAGCTCGCCATCGAGCAGAGAAGCCTGATTCTGAGCAAAATAGCCAATCTGGACATTGTGTCCTAATTCCAGCTTACCCTCGTTCTGAAGCTTCCCCATGATGCATTTTACGAGTGTAGATTTACCCTCACCGTTTCTTCCCACGAAGGCAATCTTGTCGCCACGCTCCACGGTAAGATTCACGCCGCTGAATATCTGCTTGTTATCAAACGACATCGCCACGTCACTCATCTGAACCGGATAGGCTCCGCTTCTTGGACTCGGAGGAAACTTCAGTCTCAGTCGGCTGGTATCCTCCTCGTCCACCTCGATCAGTTCCAGCTTTTCGAGCATCTTCACGCGGCTCTGCACCTGGAAAGTCTTCGAATACGTACCCTTGAATCGCTCGATGAAGTCCTTGGTCTCGGCAATCATCTTCTGCTGTTCCTCATATTTCTTCATCTGCTGTTCGCGGCGTTCCTTGCGCAGTTCCAGATACTGGCTGTAGGTAGCCTTGTAGTCGTAGATTCTGCCCATGGTAACCTCGATGGTTCTTGTTGTAATGTCGTCTACGAATTTTCGGTCGTGGCTGATCACTACCACCGCTTTCGAACTGTTGATGATGAAGTCTTCGAGCCATCCGATAGATTCTATGTCGAGGTGGTTGGTAGGCTCATCCAGGAGCAGCACGTCAGGCGATTTCAGCAGCAGTTTGGCAAGCTCGATACGCATGCGCCAACCTCCCGAAAACTCGCTGGTAGGGCGGTTGAAGTCAGAGCGTTCGAAGCCCAGACCGAGTAGAGTCTTCTCTACATCCTCCTCGAAGTGGGTCATGTCGATTGCATAGAATTTCTCAGACAATGAAGATACCTTTTCGATGAGCTGCATATAGTCGTCGCTGTCATAATCCGTGCGGGTAGTGAGCTCGTTGTTGATGCGGTCAATCTCCGTCTGCATCTCGTGGAGATGGGCGAACGCCTGGCAGGTTTCCTCGAATACTGTTCTTCCGTCTTCGGTCATCAGATGTTGAGGCAGATAGGCGATGACGCAGTCTTTTGGAGCGGAAACGGAGCCACGTGTGGCTGTTCTTACGCCTGCGATGATCTTGAGCAGGGTACTTTTTCCTGCGCCATTCTTGCCCATCAGGGCTATACGGTCCTTCTCGTTGATCTGGAAGGAAATGTCTTTGAATAGGGTGGTGCCGCCGAATTCTACGGTCAACCCATCAACTGTAATCATATCTGTTTCTTATTCTATATGTTTTATAAATTCTTGTTCTTTTTATATTGCAAATCGCTTGAATAACCAAATGCCACACGGCGATGCTCCCTGATGGAAATTTCAGACAGGAGGGTTACCGATGTCCAGAGGGCCAGATCGCTTAGCGTGGCAGGATAGCGGATGCTTCCCGCCGAATCTGCGCTTGCGTTTTTTGTCAGTTCAGCGGCAACGCATCTCAACATGATGTAGTCCATCCCCTGGTGATGGCTGTCGTGCTTCAGGGCTTTCTCGCCCCAGAGCTGCCATTCGCGGCTTTCGTATAGAGCCAGGATGGCGTGGTCGTCTTGCCAGGTTTCCGAGTTCATCTCCTCCAGGTAGATGCGTCGGTTCACGCCGTCCCAGATGCCCAGCGAACCCTGTACCTCAAAGTCGAGACTTCTTGGGCGAGGCAGGGTCGTGTCATGAGTGAGTGAGATGAGCGTTCCGCCCTGGGTTTCAATCTGCGTAGAGATGATGTCGCCCAGGGTGATGGGAGTAGTATCATCTTCTGACATGTGCTGGCGAAGTCCCACCGCCTTGGTGGCGAAGGAAGTGAGCCAGGCGAGATGGTCTGTTTTCCCGATGCCCAGAATCATGCAGAGCGGACCGAGTCCATGGGTGGGATAGATGTCGGCGTTGTGGTGCGAGTAGAAACGGCTTCTCCACACGCTTTCCGTACCTTTTCGTCCACCCAGCACCCCATTGTCATCGAGCAGCAGCTTGCGTAGGTCGTGGCGGTAATCGCCTCTCATATAGATGATTTCTCCAAGTGCTCCTTCATCCACCATTCTTTTTACAGCAAGGATTTCTCGCATGAAGAGGGTGTTCTCCAGCGGAAAAACCTTTACTCCTTTCTGTTGGGCGATTTCCTGTAGCGGGGCATATTCATCCTGGCAGAGTCCGCCTTTGATTTCGAGAGCCACATGGCAGTTTCGCAGTATGCATTCCGTGGCGTGAGTGATGTGGAGGTGCCAGGGGGTGGTGATGAAAACCAGATTGGGCTGTTGCTCGTCGAGCATCATCTTGTAGGCTTCCTCGCCCTTATAGAAGGAAGCGCCCGGAGATTCCGAATCCCCGCAGCCGTTGATGTCGGCGATACCGACAATCTCATAGCTTTCAATCGTGCGTAACAGTCGCAGCAATTGTTTACCCCGATATCCGAATCCTATCAATGCAGTCTTTATATGTTTCATCAGATTTTTCTTTGCTTCTGCAAATTTAGATAAAATTTCTGAATTATAAGCCAGTATAATAAAAAAATTCAATGATTTCCCTCGAATTGTGCGAAATTAGCCTTGTTTTTCGAGAAATCAAGACTGTGGTTTTCACAACTACCTCTCAGATGCACTGTGAGGCTTCTGAGAACAAAATCAAGAGCAACCTCCGTTTTGAGAAAGGAATCAAGAGTATCGAGACTTCAGTTCCTAACCAGACGGTTACCGTAAAGTACAATGCCGACAAGACCACTATTCCTTTCTTTTGATTCCTGGTTCAGCAGCCATCATTGGCTGATTCTCTTCAGGCAAAACATACGGCTTGCTGAAGTGGAGTGGAGAAGAATTTGTTGCCGCCTCAATCTCGCCACGCAACCGTTCTTTCAATTTCGTGTTTCTGCTGCTCACAGTCAGATTTCTTACAGCATAGGCGAGGGCTTTGGGCTGACCGATGAGCACGCAGATTTTCTTGGCTCTCGTGATTCCGGTGTAGATGAGGTTGCGCTGAAGCATCACGAAATGAGTCATCAGGATAGGGATGACCACGATGGGATATTCCGAACCCTGACTCTTGTGTATGGTGGTGGCGTAGGCCAACGTCAACTCATCCAGCTCCGCTGCCTCGTATTCAGCTGAATGATCCTCGAAACTCACGGAGATGGTGCGGTCTTCCATATTCACCTTCTCTATGGTTCCGATGTCTCCATTGAATACATTCTTGTCGTAATTATTTCTGATCTGCATTACGCGGTCGCCCAGTTTGTAGATGGTTCCGCCACGGCTGATTCCCATGTTGGATGTGTTGAGTGCCTGCTGCAGCATCATGTTCAGATTGGCTGCACCTACCACGCTTCTCTGCATCGGGGTAAGCACCTGGATGTTACTCTGTGGCTGATTGTAAGCTTTTGGCAGACGGTATTTTACAAGATTCACGATTTCCGTAGCCACTTGCTCTGGATCTTCATTCTTGATAAAGAAGAAATCGGTCTGTTTGCCGTTGCTCGTGTCCGGATAATATCCCTGGTTGATGGCGTGGGCACTCATGATGATTCGGCTCGACTGCGCCTGTCGGAAGATGCGGGTGAGTCGGATGACCGGAATTTTCTCTGAGTCGATGATGTCGCGTAGAACGTTTCCGGCTCCCACACTCGGCAGCTGGTCAATGTCGCCCACCAGCACCAGGCGCATGTGCTCCGGAATCGCCTTCATCAGATTATACATCAGGATGATGTCTATCATCGAACACTCATCCACGATCAGCGCATCACCCTCCAGCGGGTTCTCCTCGTTGCGCTTGTATCCGTCCTGCGGATTAAACTCCAGCAGCCGATGGATGATTTTGGCTTCCATTGCCGTAGCCTCACTCATTCGCTTGGAAGCTCTGCCCGTAGGAGCCGCCAGCAGAATTCTCATTCCTGCCGTTTTGTAAGCAGAAATGATACCTTGCGTCGTCGTGGTCTTTCCTGTTCCAGGGCCACCCGTCAGCACCATCACTTTAGAGCGTACTGCCTGCTCAATGGCGGCAATCTGCACCTCGTCGTATCTGATGCCTGAAGCCTTTTCTATTGCCTGGATATCGGCCTGCATATTGAAGAGGGTAGGTCCCTGACCGTGCATTAACTCCAGCAGTTTCTTTGCCGTTCCTCGTTCAGAATGATAGAAGGGAGGCAGATAGATGGCTTCGTTCTCACGGATGAGATTTTCTGATATGATCATTTCCGCTATGGCTTGTCTGATAGGTTCTTCATCGGCTTCGAGCAGTTTCTTGGCGGCTTCTATAAGCTGTTCTTCTACAGCATAAACGTGACCTTCGTTGGAGAGTTCGTTTAGGGTGTAGCTGATTCCGCTCTTGCATCTTCTCAAATCGTTCTTCTCATAACCCATCTTGCTGGCTATTCCGTCGGCGGTCTTGAATCCAATGCCCCAGATGTCATCGGCAAGACGGTAGGGATTCTCCTTCACGTTGTCGATGCTTTCCTTGCCATACTCTCGGTAGATCTTGGCGGCGTAAGCAGTGCTCACGCCATACTGCTGCAGGAAGATCATCACGTTCTTGATGTCCTTCTGCTTCTCCCAGCTGTCGCGGATTTTCTCCACGCGTTTCTTGCCGATTCCGGCAACCTCGTAGAGTCGTTTGATGTCTTCTTCTATTACCTCGATGGTTTCCGTTCCGAACCTCTCCACTATCAGGTGAGCAAACTTCGGACCGATGCCTTTCACCAGTCCGCTGCCCAGGTATTTCTCGATTCCATATACGGTGGCAGGCATTACCTCTTCCCAGGTTTCGCAGGCAAACTGCTGTCCGTATCGCTTGTCCATCTTCCAGTCGCCATTGCACAGCAGTACCGCTCCCACTGGAACATCCAGCAGGTTTCCCACCAGGGTAACCAGGTCGGAATATCCCTTCACCTTGACTTTCATCACGGAATATCCGTTTTCCTGATTCTGGTAGGTAATCCGTTCTACCACGCAGCGTATCTTGATCATACCTTCTTCAAAATATTATCTTTCGATGATGTGATTGATAACGATTCCTGCTATTGCCATTCCGAATGTAGCGGTGATGTGGCAGAGTGAGCCGTTGATCTGTGGCTTCGTAGATGTCCATTCGTCCTCTACGAGTCGCTGGTCGCTCATGTTCTGCATCGGTTTTTCCTCGCTGAACACGCACTGGAATTTGCGGCGGGGGAAGGTCTTGTTCTTCTTGAATTTCTTGCGCAGGGCTCTTGCCAGCGGATCGCCATCAACCTTCCAGAACTCAGCTTTCCTCACCATGAAAGGGTCGCGGCGGAGGGCTGCTCCCATCGAAGATACGAAGGTGATTTCCTTTGGAAGAGCAGTGGCACGCAGAATCAGGTCGGCCTTGTCTTTCAGCGAGTCTATGGCGTCGATGATGTAGTCGTATTCCTCCATGTGGAACTCTTCTGCGGTTTCTGCCTGATAGATTTTCTGATAAGCCGTGATGTTGGCTTCAGGGTTGATTTCAAGCAGGCGGTCGCGCAGCGCATCTACCTTTACCTGTCCGATGGTGCGGCTTGTTGCCATCAGCTGGCGGTTGCAGTTGGTCACGCATACGCGGTCGCTATCCACGATGGTGATGTTGCGCACGCCGCTGCGCACCAGTCCCTCTGCGCACCATGAACCCACGCCTCCGATTCCGAAGATGAGCACTCGCGCTTGCTGAATTTTTTCAAGATTATCTTTTCCCAGGAGCAGTTCTGTGCGTCGCTGCATTCCCCGCTCCATAGTTGTGATTTGATTTCCCATTCAATTATCTTTTTTATTATCTTTCAACTTTGCTTTGCGCAATTCAGGTGCAAAGATACAAATAATAATTCGAAAAGTAATCATCCGACTGTTTTTTTGTTTAGAAAAATCTTCCTATTCTTCCACAATCTGCATGATGCGCCTGATGTTTCTGTTGCAATGGTTGATGATGAGCGGAACACGTTCTACCACCACCATGGATGTGTCGAGGCCCAAAGCCTTAGGCTCGTCAATGCCTATCTTGCCGATAAGGGCATAGATGGTCATCAGCAGGTTCTGTTGACGGTTGTCGGAACTCTCCGGGTAATATACGCGGTGGATGATGATGAAGCGGAAGTCGCCAGGTATTCCGTTTTTGCGGAGCGAAGGATAGGTACTTCTCAGATCTACCTTCTTGCTTGCCACCAGGTCTTCTACCACTTGTCGCAGATAGAGGCTCACCCTAGGCTCAATGCGGAAACCTATGCGCATGGTTACACTGTAGAGGGTGTCGGGAACCAGGGTCTCGCAACTGTACTCCAGCGTGTCAGGAGTATCTGCAAATTCCAGATTGATAAGCCAGTAATGGTCAGCACGCTTGGGCTGCTTGTTGATGATAGAATAGAGCAGCTTGTCATCCACCGCACCTTCCTTGTCGGCATGGTTCACATAAACCAGATTGGATGCGTACTTGGGGATGCTCTCGTCGGCCTTGATATCGGAGATAATCTGATAATACTCATTCAGCGGTTTGGTGCTGATGTAATGATGGCGGATCTTGATGGCGTGGACCCATACATACATCATCAGGAACAGGATTCCGCCAATAAGCATCGTACACCATCCTCCTGCGAGGAATTTTGACAGGTTGGCGGCAAGGAAAATGCCCTCGATAACGCAATATGCGCCCATAAAGAGCAGGATGAAGATGCGCGCCACACCCTTGGTGCGCAGGTAGAAACCGAGCAGCAGGGTGGTCATCAGCATGGTGATGGTGATGGCGAGACCATAAGCTGCCTCCATGTGCGAGGAGTCGCGGAAGAGCAGGATGATGAGAACCACGCCGATGTACATGGCGAGGTTGATTACCGGGATATAGAGCTGTCCCTTTACATGGGTAGGATGCTTGATTCGCATGCGTGGCCAGAAGTGCAGGTTCATGGCTTCGCTCAATATGGAGAAGGTGCCGCTGATAAGTGCCTGACTGGCAACGATTGCCGCACCCGTGGCCATGATGATGGCAAAAATCAGCATGTTCTGGGGCATGATGGAAAAGAACGGATTCACGGAGGAGGCAGTCTGGATATGGTTCAGCACCCATGCTCCCTGACCCAAATAGTTGAGGATGAGCATGGCCTTTACGAAAAGCCAGCTGATGGTGATGTTCTTTCTGCCGCAGTGACCCAGGTCGGAGTAAAGTGCCTCAGCACCGGTGGTACAGAGGAACACGGCACCCAGAATCAGGAACCACTCTGGAGATTTTGCCAGCAGCATGGCAGCATAGTAGGGGTTGAATGCCTTCAGAATCAATGGGTAAGAGGTGATGCTGAAAGCTCCCGTTACGCCCAGCAGCAGGAACCATATCAGCATGAATACTCCGAACGACTTGCCTATGCTCTCTGTGCCAAAGCGTTGCACAAAGAAGATGATGGTGATGATGCCCAGTGTGATGGGGATGACTGGCAGGTGGGGACTGATGCTTTCGAGTCCTTCGATGGCTGTGGTAACCGTGATGGCAGGGGTGATGATTCCATCTGCCAGCAGGGTGCTGGCACCGATGATGGCCAGTAAGTAAATCCATTTTCTCTTCATCTTGCGCAACAGGGCGTAGAGGGCGAGAATGCCTCCTTCGCCATTGTTGTCGGCACGCAGCGCCACACATACGTATTTGATGGTGGTCTGCAGGGTGAGTGTCCAGATGATGCACGACAATGCGCCCAGGATGGTGCTCTCGTTGATGGCTTCACCCGTGTGCAGGATGGCCTTCATCACGTAGAGTGGGGATGTACCTATATCTCCAAACACAATGCCCAGAGTGATGAGCAATCCCAGGAAGCCTACTCGATGATGATGGCAGACTACTGAACTTTCTGTTTCTTCTTTCATATTTATTCTCTTAAATAATAAGTTATCCTTTTGAATAAGAATAATCTTAGCAGGTAAAAATGACTCCTTAGCTGGAGACTTTTACAATACTATATTGATTATAAATTGCGTGCAAAGGTATTAATAGTTGGTAAGATATAAGATTTGCTTGAGCTTTTTTAATAGATTTAACCTAAGTTTGACACTTTAGGTGGATTTTGTTGCCATTGATGAAATCAATATTGTTTATTATCAAGTGGCGGCAACGGTAAGGGATGAAATGACATTGAAACGGGAACTGGCATCGCTGCAGCGTATAAGCGACCAATATCCGAAATATATACTTACTCTTGACGACGATCCTTCTGCCGACTATGACGGAATTAAGAGGATAAATGCTCTTAAATGGTTGATGGGGGAGTTTGATTAATGGTGATAAAGCAAATAAGACACGTCACTTTTGCAGTGGCGTGTCTTATTCATTATGTCTTGGGTCGTTTGAAACCCCGTGCTGTTTCTACATTCCTACAACGTTGGCATAGTAGGCACGCACGTCGGTCCAGCGGTAGTAAGGGAACTGGGTGGTGGCTACTGGGATATGCACCTCAT
>OMAV01000115.1_pt1 | contig 18068 bp, 14 predicted proteins | sample 1644751 | NCBI WGS metagenome assembly OMAV01 (sample SAMEA103958141, study PRJEB25191) | human gut metagenome | biome: human-associated habitat [ENVO:00009003]; feature: intestine environment [ENVO:2100002]; material: feces | place: Germany | collected 2013/2015
CGACAGGCTTGCGTCCATGATTACCCAGGGCGCTGCCCTGGGCTAGGAGCTTTTGGGCCTACAGCCCGTACTTGAACCACATGCGAAACTTCAGTTTCTAACTGTTAACCTGTTAACTGTTAACTCTCAACTATTAACTCTCTCCAAGGTATTTCTCGAATGCCTTGTCGTAGTCCTCGCTGTTGCCCAGTTTGCCGTTGATGAGGCAGACGAGTTCTACGGTTGCCTTGAGGCAGAGCTTCTCGTCGCTGGCACGGAAGATGTCCTGATGGAAGACATATCTCACGCCCTGCTTCTCCAGCCACAGACGCGAGAGGAATTCATCATCGCATTGCAGCGGAACCTTGTACTGCAGGTTCATTCTCGCCACCACGGCATCCACGCCCTTATTGTGCATTTCGGCAAAGCTGAGGCCGCATTCCTTCAGGAAGAGATGGCGGGTATGCTCCATGTAGTGCAGATAGTTGGCGTTGTTCACGATGCCCTCAATATCGCACTCGTAATCCCTCACTTCCATCTTTGTCTCGAATATGTATTTGCTCATCATTTTCTCTTTTTTAGTTACTAAATGAGGCTAAAAGCCTTAAATCACTGCAAAAATAACCAAAATTTTCTATTTATTATTATAATAACAAGGATTTTTCAAGGTTTTTCGAAGAAAAAATTGTATTTTTGCCGAAACGTTTGGTTTGAGGAGGCAAAGAATGACGATGCAAAAACGCAATGGCAAGCTTTCTCCTTCTCCCTGCCATACGGAAATATCAGTTAGAGTAAAACAAATAAAATTTAGATAAAGATGAAAATTGCTTTGATCGGCTACGGAAAGATGGGACACATGATCGAGGAGATCGCCCTGCAGCGTGGCCACGAAATCGTATGTAAGATTGACGTGAATAACCCTGAGGATATCGACAGTCCGGAGTTCTGCTCTGCCGATGTTGCCATCGAGTTTACAAACCCTACTGCCGCTTACGGCAACTATCTGAAGGCTTTCTCACACAACGTGAAGGTGGTTTCAGGTTCAACAGGTTGGATGAAAGACCATAAGGAAGACGTGGAGAAGCTCTGCGCCGACGGTAAGCAGACCCTCTTCTGGGCGTCTAACTTCAGCATCGGTGTGGCTATCTTCTCTGCCGTAAACCGCTATCTGGCAAAGATCATGAACGGATTCCCACAGTACTCTGTATGTATGCAGGAAACCCACCACGTGCATAAGCTCGATGCGCCATCAGGAACAGCCATCACCCTTGCCGAGGAAATCATCGACAACATCGATAGAAAGAAGGACTGGAAGCGTGGCGTAACCTATTGGACAGAGGATGGTCATCACGATGAGGGCGATGCTAACATCACCGATGAGGATTTGGTGATCAACTGCGTACGCGATGGCGAGGTTCCAGGAATCCACGCCGTGATGTATGATTCAGATGCTGATATGATTACCATCGAGCACAGTGCCCACTCACGCAAGGGATTTGCTCTCGGAGCTGTTCTCGCTGCTGAGTTCACAGCCAACCATTCCGGTTTGCTCACCACATCAGATTTATTTAAGTTCTAAATCAGGAATCTCGGAAATATGATTTCTTGAAATATGATCTCTTGAAATATGATTTCTTGAAACAAGATTTCTCCTGAAATTAAGAAAAAAGACATGATTGATAAACAGAAACAAAACCTCAATATGAAGGTGCAGTGGGCGAAGTTCGCAGTGGTTCTCGCCCTCTACCTCCTCTTCCTGATATGGGTAGAGAGCTGGCTGGGACTCATCGTGGTTCCGTTCATCTTCGACGTTTACATCACCAAGAAGATTCACTGGCAGTGGTGGAAGGATGAAGAAGGCCCCGTGCGCTTCATCATGAGCTGGGTTGATGCCCTCGTATTCGCCCTCGTGGCAGTATATTTCATCAACCTCTTCTTCTTCCAGAACTATGTGATTCCATCATCATCTCTCGAAAAGAGTCTCCTCACGGGCGACTATCTCTTCGTGAGCAAGGTAAGCTATGGACCTCGCATTCCTGAAACCCCGCTCACCATGCCTCTGACCCAGCACACCCTGCCGCTGGTCAACGTGAAGAGCTACGTGGAGTGGCCTCACTGGGATTACCGCCGCGTAAAAGGCTTGGGCAACGTGAAGCTCAACGACATCGTGGTGTTCAACTATCCTGCCGGCGACACCCTCTGCAACGAGGAGCGCTATCAGGCGAATGATTACTATCAGATGGTTTATTCCATCGGCGACCAGATTCTGGAGCAGAACGGACAGCAGCAGGATGTGCGCGTGCTGAACCCATTGCAACAGCGCCGATACTTCGAAAAAGTGTATGCTGCCGGACGCAACTACATCGCCAGCATGCCGGGCGAATATGGCGACATCATCAGCCGTCCTACCGACCGCCGCGAGAACTACGTGAAGCGCTGCGTTGGTTTGCCGGGTCAGACCCTGCAGATCAAGAACCGCATCGTTTATCTCGACGGCAAGGCGAACAAGGAGCCTGATAATGTGCAATATACCTATAAGATGAAGCTCAAGGGCGAGTTTCCTGTAGAGCTTGCCGATGAGCTGGGAATCACCAACGAAGACCTCCTGATGTACAATCAGAGCGGCGTGATTCCACTCACCAAGAAGGCTTGTCTCGCCCTGAAGGCGAACAAGAACCTCGTGGAGAGCATCTCCATCAATGCTGATGCAATCTATGGCGACCTCTATCCGCTGAATGCCTATACCGGCTGGACAAGAGACAACTACGGTCCGGTATGGATTCCGAAGAAGGGCAAGAGCATCCAGCTCAACTTGAAGAACCTTCCTATCTACGAGCGCTGCATCAAGGTTTACGAGGGCAACGACCTGAAGGTAGATAGCCAGGGCAACATCTTCATCAACGGCAAGTTGGCGAAGAGCTACACCTTCAAGCTCGACTATTACTGGATGATGGGCGACAACCGCCACAACTCAGCCGACAGCCGCTATTGGGGCTTCGTGCCAGAGGACCACATCGTGGGCAAGCCAATCTTCATCTGGTGGAGCCACAGTCCTGACCATCCGGGCTTCTCTGGCATCCGCTGGAACCGCCTGTTCAACTTCGTAGATAACATCAAGTAACAGAAGTTTTTGAAATCAAGAAAGCAAAGATAGATTTGAAAATCGCAGTTAAGTTCCTAATAGCTTTAGGCTTGTCGCTGCTCCTGGTGTGGGCGGTGCGAACCTATGCCTTCACTGTCTTCACGGTGCCTGCGGGAGGTCTTCCTCCGCAACTGCAGGCTGGCAACCGGGTGATAGTGAATAGGATTGACTGCGATTTTTTCAATCGCGGCGAGGTGGTTGTCTTCACCGATTCCGTGTTTGCTCCGGCTAAGAATCAAGCCAAGGTCAAAGGTCAGAGACAGGTTGGAAATCAAGTTCAGCCTAACCCCCGGAAATTCGTCTCAGAGGCTTATTTCATCGGTAGGATAGAGAAACTTCCGGGCGATACGATTCTCATCGATACGGTGAAGTATATCATTCCTACGGTGTGCTGTAAGCGCTGTGGCTGCAAGGATTGCCGCTTCTATCTCCTGAAAACCCCAACCGGGCAGCAGGTGGTGCATAAGCATCAGATGATAGGCAAGGCTTACAAGCTGTTCTAACTTGGAACTTTGAACTTTGAACTTTGAACTTTATGATTAGCAATAAGTTGCTAGAGTGGCTGCATATCATACAGTTCAAAGTACAAAGTAAAGAGTAATCATAAAGTTCAAAGTTCAAATCTCAAAGTTCAAAGTAATCATAAATCTCAAAGTTCAAAGTAATCATAAATCTCAAAGTTCAAAGTAAATTGAAAGCCCTTCTTTCCTCCACATATTTCGGTCCCATCCAGTGGTATCAGAAGCTGAACCGCTACGATGAATGCCTGATAGAGCGCCACGAGAGCTTTATCAAGCAAACCTATCGCAACCGTATGATCATCCCTACCACCAACGGCCCCCTCTCGCTCACCATCCCAACGAACCACAACACATCGCTGGCGATGAAGGACATCCGCATCTCCGACCACGCCAACTGGCGCCACGTCCATTGGAATGCGCTCCTCTCCACCTACGGCGAGAGTCCATTCTTCGAGTATTACCAGGACGACATCCGCCCCTTCTTTGAAAAGAAATACGAGTTCCTCTTCGATTTCAACATGGAGACTACAGAGAAGATGATAGAGCTCCTCGACATCCGTCCCAAGATTTCAATTACGGAGGAGTATATTTTAAGTGAAGAACGAAGAGTGAAGAGTGAAGAAACAACGTTCGGCGGCCAAGGGGAAAGCCAATTTGATAGCATTGCTGATCATAAAGTTCAAAGTTCAAATCTCAAAGTTCAAAGTAAAGAAGTTCAAAGTATAGTTGATTTCCGCGATGCGATTCGCCCAAAGAAGCCGCTTCCTGACGCTGAATTCGCTCCCAAGCGCTATTATCAGGTCTATGAACAGAAGCACGGTTTCCAGCCGAATATGAGCATCCTGGACCTCCTCTTCAATGAAGGAAACGAGGCGATATTCTACCTATAAATAACCAAGGTAGAGTATCGCCTCTTTCCCTAATTATCTGCCTCATTTAAACACAAAAATGAGGCAGATAATTGGAAAATGAGGCAGAAAAGAAGAAATAATTCCTGTTTGAACAAGCTTTTGAAATCATCGTCCGTGCAGGCGTAAATAAAACGTTAAAAAAGCTAATCCATAGTTTTCTGCCCCTCAACTCATGGTTTTCTGCTAGGGAAGTCATGGGTTGGCCGATGTGAAATCGTAGTATTCTGCCTTCTCTTGTCCTTATTCTAACGATAAATGATGACCGGCATTGGTCATCTATTATGACCCGTTAAAGCCATCATATAAGCCCATTTAGCCCTCATCTCCCGTTGCCCCATTCTCCCCCTCATCAATCGGGCAGAGTTAACAGGTTAACAGTTAACACCCCAAAAATGCATACTCCCCCTCCTACACATATATAAAAATAAGTATATATATATTTAAATATAATAAGGTACGCAAGGGGAAGATAGGAAAAACAGCTGTTAACTGTTAACCCTGTTAACTCCCTGCTGCTCCCAGATGCTCTTTTAGGAAATTTAAACAAGTATGCTTGGTGGGTTCATCGAAAAGCCGTACTTTTGTACCCGACTATAACAATATCAAACAAAATACAACATCAAAACAATAATAACAACATAAAATGAAGAAACTGAAATTCCATATAGTAGGTCTTACCCACAATGACGTGAAAGGTCGTGAGGTAGAATACGCCAGGGAGGCAGAGGGCAGAACCATCTGCCTCGTGCCCGATGACGCCAATCCCTTTGATATGCTGGCTGTAAAGGCTTACGACAAGCAGCTTTTCATCGGCTATGTCTCAGCCCTGGAGGGCGAGGACGTAAGAGCCCTCATCATTGCCCGGAAGGGCAGGAACCTGCGCACCCGATGCCAGGGAAGCAACAGCAAGGAGGGAGCAGATGAGAAGTCGGGGCTCCAGCTGATAGTGGAGGCGCGCGTGGACGTCTCTGAGCAGGAGATAGAGCTGGCACGCAGGGAAATCTATGATGACGGAATCTATGACGGCTGGCACTATTCCGGACCCATTCTGCCCATCGACAAGCTGACCCGTTTCAGTGATTGTACCATGATGCTGGAAGGCGTCATCAACGACATCATCAGCATCCAGGAGCAACTCTCACGGGATTCTGATTCTTCTCATGATTCAGATTCCTCTCATGATTCAGATTCCGCTGAAGCCGATAAGAACCCTCTTGATGCCGATTCCCGGTCGGCGCTGGAGGCAGAGCTGCGCGACAACCTGGAAGAGGCTAGGGAGCGGCTCAGCAGCTTCATGGAAATACAGCGAAGCGATTATTCGCGCGAGATGACGCAGACGAGAAACCGCATTCTCAACAACCTCGACCTCATAGACGATGAGGAAATCCATCGTATGGGCGAGCAACTGTATACGGAGATGGGATTCATTACCAGTTCCGCTTATCGTGAGCGAGCAGCCCAGTCGTTCTTCGTAGATGCGCCTATCGCCATCAAGAAGAAGCAGACGGGCGCCTACGACTATAAAGACCAGCTGGACGCCATAGAAAAGCAGCTCTATGCCTTCCCATATTCGCTCTATCCCACGTTCAAGGCCGACCCGGTAGATTTCCTCCGCCAGGTATTCTATAAGCGTGTGCCTCGCAAGATGATGCTCCAGCTGCTCTCGGGCATCGTACTGATGATTATGAACGGCAGGGTGAGCGATGTGAAGCAGTGGGGCAAGCACGGCAACGAGGACTCGCTGATAGCGATGAAGGCTGTGGGCAAGAAGCCTTCGGGCATTGAGTGTAAGATGAAACTCAAGGAGTTGGTGGATGAAGCTATCCTTAAAATGGCGTCTTGGCATAAGCCTAGTACGGGTAATCTTCTGATAAAAAGCCAATCCGACTGGTATCCTATATTCCGCATGCTGAATGATTGGGGAATTTTTAATACTACCAGTCAGACAGCCTTCTGCGATTACCTGGAAAAGCAATATGAGGAATTGGATAAAGGGAGCGATGAGTTGGCTCCCTGCTGCAAAAGAAAGGATCTTACGCAAGCAGCAGCGCCTATGTTTGAAAGACATGATGCGCTGGAGTGGGGGCGTCTTCATCCGAAGAAGTGGAATGTAAGGTCCGACAAGTTCAACCATTATTGCGACATCGTTGATGCCTTCAATAAACTTATGCGAGAACAAGCCCTCCTGGAACATCTGATCCTGGAGGATCTTCTGCCGAGCAAAAAAGACGAGGAAGATGATGATGATTTTGAAGAGGAAGAGTATTAAGAGGAGGATGAAGATTGATAGATGTAGATTGATTGATGAAGACCGTCAGGCGTTCCGGCGGATTTGCAATCCGCCGTTAAAAAATGTCCTAACCTATTTAGGATCTGCGGATTTGCAATCCGCAGCAAGGAGTATGCCCGCAGCAAGGAGTATGCTTTTTCTTTTGTTGGGGGATTAAAAATCCCCCGTTTTAATAGGTCGAACCTTTTTTAACGGCGGATTGCAAATCCGCCGGGACGCCTGACGGAGTTGCGTTCTTGATAAATTAAGAAGAGGTGTGTTATGACTCTTTCCCCTCAACTATTATACCCCTTTTATACCGCTTTTCTGCCCTTTTATACCATTTCGCCTTGCTTTTATACCTTTACAATCTTATTTTCCCGGACGTTTGGAAACGCTTCTTTTATTCCTTATTTTTGCACTGCTTTTCCGAACGGTTGAGCGGCGGGAGCCTGAGTTCTCGTCTTTGGTTTAATCTAAATATTTGTTATTATGTCTAATTTTAAAATGATCTCATTTGATGAGTGTAAGCAGATGAGCCGTCGTCTCATCGCCATGAACCCTAACCGTAATGCGAACATGGGTAAGATTTCCACTTGTCTCCTCGATTACTACACCGAGCTTACCAAGCAGCCTTGGCTCTGCACCCTCGTAGGGCAGATTCGTGACCTCACCGCCAAGCAGAACCTGATGCTGCAGCAGGCGGCTGAGGCTGTGGATGCTGCGCAGTATCAGAACGAGGATGACCTTGCCTTCGCCATCATCAAGAAGCAGGAGGAGGTGAAGGCGGGCGAGACCTTCAAGCAGCTCGACAAGCAGATTTCCGCACTCAAGAAGCAGTTGCCGTTCCGCTCTCCTCACTACTTTCACTTCCTCGACGACCATCGTGCCCAGAAGACCATCGACCCGGATGCCTTTACCTTCCAGACCACCGTGGACATCGACAACCCGGAGGAGGTGGAGACGGCGGTAAAGAATGCCCTGCTGCTGAACGGAATGTTTGATGATCCTGCCGAGAAGCTTCTTAGAGAGAAGATTTTCTCTGCCGATGAAATCGAGCTTTGGAAGGGAAAAGTGCTTCACGTGGAACGTTCGGCTCGTAACAAGGCGCACATCGACATCCGAATCCCTATCGGAATGACCATCGCTGAGGCGCAGAGTGCCTTCTGCAAGCTCATTCATGCCACCGAAGACCCAAGCTGCGTTACGCCTGAGCGCATCATCTTTATCACCGATGCCGTGAGCCAGATCTATACTGCCGACGACTGGTACAAGCGACTGGATGAGGAAGCCGTGGCAGAATATCGTGAGGCTTATAGAAAGAGAGGATTGGATATCGACGGCCGTCCATTGGATGTAGATTCTGCTCCAACCGTAGATTTCCAACCCATCGAGAGCGAGGAGGAGAAGGCGAGAAAGGCTGCCAATGCCGTGCAGTATGAGCAGACATACGATGGCGTTCCTTACGAGGAGATTACCAGGGCGCTGGTGGATTTGATGGGCGGCGCTCCTGCCCATGGCAACCGCAACAACTTCATCTATCGGGAAGCCTGCCTGCTCAGATACATCTGCAATAGCGAGGCGGCTTGGATTAAGCAGGTTATCGAAATCTTCGGCGAAGACGAGGCGAAGGCGTTCGCCTCTGTAGAGAGCGCCTGCAAGGTGGCTCAGTCCTCGGATATGCCTCAGCTCGTGAAGCAGGCGGTGGAGCTTGCCCGCAAGAACTATCTCGCCAAGCAGGCTACCGAGAAGGCGGGAATCTACGCTGATGTTCCCCCTCAGATGCCTGCCCGATTGCCTAAGCTCATCAAGCTGCTCACCAGCAAGGTGCCAGCCGATTTCAAGGCGCCTGTGGCGATGGCGGTCTTTCCTCCGCTTGCCGCTCATCTCAAGGGCGTAACCTTCCGTTACATCGACAATCAGGTGCACGAGGCGGCGATGATGAACCTGCTCGTAGCCCCTATGTCGTCTGGTAAATCGGCGGTAAATGGTCCTATCGACTGCATCATCGAAGACCTGGTGCAGATGGATAAGGTGAACCGTCAGAAGGAGCAGGATTGGAAGGACGAGGTGAATACCATGGGCGACAACAAGAAGAAGCCCGTTCGCCCGGAAGACATCTGCATCCGCATCGTTTCGCCCGACCTTACCCGTGCTGCCTACATCCAGCGTCTCGACGACGTGCAGAAGGCTGGCGGCGCCTATCTCTACTGCAAGATGGACGAGGTGGACATGCTCAGGAAGTTCAACGACCCTAGCCAGCTGATCCGTCTCTGCTGGGACAACTCTGAAGATGGTCAGGAGCGTGTGGGCACCAAGAGCGTTACAGCCCGCGTGAAGACCCGTTTCAACTGGAATGCTTCGAGCACCATTGCCGTTACCCAGAAGTTCTTCTCGGTAAGAGAGGTGGCTGATGGAGCCGTGAGCCGCCTATCGCTTGCCACCATCATCCGTCCCGATTTCGCTCCTTATCCGGTAGTGGGAGAGTATGATGCGCTGTTCAAGTCGGAGCTGGCTCCTTACATCCATCGTTTGAATGCTGCCAGCGGTTTCAAGGAGTGCAGGAAGGCGCGCCAGCTTATCGAGCGACTGGGCAGTGAGATTATGGAGATGGCTCAGCTGGCTTACAACAAGCCTTACGCCGAGTTTGCCAAGCGTGGTTTGGCGAATGGTTTCCGCAGGGCGATGGTGCTTTATCTGGCGAATGGCGAGAAGTGGGAGAAGCCGATAGAGGATTTCATAGAGTGGAGCGTGAAGTATGATTTGTGGTGCAAGATGCGCTTCTTCGGCAATCAGATGCAGGAGGCGATAGATGCCGACAATCGTGCCGTGTGCCATTCATCCGGTGTGAGCAATCTTCTTCTCTTCGTTCACGATACCTTTGACAAGGCTGAGATTCAGAATGTCTGTATGGTTCATGGCACCAAGACGAAGCTTGCCATCCTCCTGTGCAACTGGAAGAAGCGTGGCTTCATCGTGAAGAACGATGATGATACCTTCTCCAAGACGGCTAAGTTCATCGGTAAATATGGCCATTATGGAACGCCTGGAATGGCAGCGTAAGGCTAGTAAAGCGGGCGTGGCGAAAGTCCCACGCTCCCGCTTTTGTCAGCATGCCCTGAAAGGGTAAAAGCGCAAACTGCACGCCCTGAAAAAAGCAGAAGCCAATGCCCATACGCCCTGAAAGGGCAGAAGCTCCTAGCCCAGGGCATCGCCCTGGGAACCATGGCAGCACGCCTGTCGCCCTGAAAGGGCAAAAGCTTTAAAGATATCGCCTTTTTGTAACATCTCTGTAAAGGTTCTTGACCTTCATCAAGAAATCGGTGCTTTTTGTAACTTTTCTCCTAAAAAGTTTGTGTTCGAACACAGAAAGTTGTATCTTTGCATCGGAATTAAGAAAGAAGGATAAAAGATTAGTAATTTCAGGATACGAAAGGTATTGATAATAAGGGATTAAGATGGAAAAGTCAGGATACGGAAAAGGTTAATGATTGATTTCAGGATAAGAGAGGTATTAGAAATAAGGTAAAGATTGAAAATAGGGTAACATTGAAAGATTGTTAAGAAAAGGATAATGTTGAAATTAAAGTAAAGAAAGGGAATAGTTATGTTAGTATTAGGTATTGTTTTCGCAGCAGTAGTAGCATTTGCTGCAACAGTAGGCGCAGCTAGCAACAAGCTTGCTTAAGCTGCCAGTGAAGTAAGGAACTTTAAAAGTTCAGAAACAGTAATTGAAGCAAAGTAGGAAGCCAATATGGGCTTCCGAGATGGAGAAGGGGAGCCAATGGGGCTTTCCGGAATGAGGGAGCAGATGATGCTCCTTTTTTTGTTTAACATCAATATCAGGCAGATATAGATATAAATAGATAAGGTATAAGATTATCACCTTCAAAAGTGCAGTATTAATTCAGTTAGATATCAAAATCAGCAGTTTTTAATTCATATAGGATATTATACTCAGTAGGTAAGAAACAAGTTATTATACTTAGTAGGTCAGAAAAAAGAAATCGGGTAGTTAACAGGTTAACAGTTAACAGCCCGATTTTCTTTGTTTCTCTTTATTTGCCAAGATAAGGCTTCAGGATTCTAACCCAGTTCTGGTAGCCTTTTCCGAGCAGATGCAAGCCGTCGTTGCTGTAATCCGGGTTCATGTCCTGGGTTCCAGGAACCACGAACTCAGAGAAGAGGTCGATGTAGGTCAAGCCACGTCGGTTGGCGATGTCCTTGATCAGGGCATTGAGGGCAGGAACATCTTTCTTGCGGCTCATATGGTCAACAAACATGTTGAACTTTGGGTTCAGCGGCAGAACGCTCTGCAGATAGAGTCGGGTAGAAGGAGATTCCTTCTTGATCCGTTCAGCAATCTCATCGATGTTCTTGGCGATTTCCTCGATGCTGCGGCCTCCGGAGAGGTCGTTAATGCCGATCAAGAGGAAGATCTTGGCTGGCTTGCCCTTGGTGATGACGTGGAGGCGGTCGAGAACGCCATCGGTTCTATCGCCGCTGATTCCACGGTTCTTGGCGTGTGGGTTGCCAAGCAGTTCCGCCCATTCACCTCCGTTGGTGATGCTGTTGCCCAGGAAGATGATGTCCTTCTTGCTGGTTGGGAGAACTTCAAAGAGCGTAGCTCTCTGGTCATAAAATGTAGTGTGCTTGCGTCCTTGTGCCTGTAAGGTAGTGCAGGCGCAGAGGAGGCAGATTGATAACATGAATTGTTTCATCATAATGTATAAAAGTTAGTTATTAACAATGTATTTTAAAGCTTTTGCCCTTTCAGGGCGCAGGGCGAAATGCTGTTTATACCCAGGGTGTTGCCCTGGGCTAGGAGCTTCTGCCCTTTCTGGGCGTGTGGGGCATAGCCTCTGCCTTTCAGGACGCATGGGGCGTAGCCTTTGCTTTTTGCATTGCCTCTGCTATTTTTTTTTGGTTCAAAAACTACTTGAAAATCAGGGTGGTGAGCCTGTCTTTGTCAAACAGTTCCTGAGCTACGGCTTGAATTTGAGCGGCGGTAATCTCATCCACCTGCTCGTAGAGGCGGTCAACGTTCTTCTCCCAGCCATAGTGCAGGAAGCTCTTGCCGAAGTCGAGGGCGAAGTTCTCGCGGTTGTCGCAAGCTACGCCTATCTGACCCTTAATCTGTTTCTTGGCAGCCTTGAGCTGCGCATCGCTCAATGGCTTCTGCATGAACTTATCCAGTTCCTTGCGAACCAGGCGGAGGCAGCGTTTCACATCGTGCTCATCGCAGCCGAAATATATGCTCCAGGTGCCCGTATCGCCATAAGCCACCATCGTGCTTTCTACGGTGTAAACCAAGCCGTTGTGCTCTCTGAGGGCGAGGTTCAGCTTGGCGTTCATACCCGGTCCGCCCAGCATATTGTTGAGCAGATAGAGCGGCATTCGGCGGTCGTCGTTCACATCGTAAGCGCGGGTTCCTATCATCACATGAGCCTGATGGGTATTTTTCTGCATCACGATTGTCTGGCCAGCAACTTTACTTTGAACATTGAACTTTGAGCTTTGAACTTTATGATTTGCATCGCCTGCTTCCATTTCTTCCGTAGGTGTTTCGCCAGTAGGCGTTTCTTCAGCAATCCTTTCTTCCGTAGGCGTTTCTTCAGCAATCCTTTCTTCCGTAGGCGTTTCGGCGGATTTGCAATCCGCCGAGTAAGCAAGCTCTCGGCCTTTGGGACATTCTCCCAAAGCCTTCTGGATAAGCTTCACCAGCTTCTTGAAATCAATATCCCCGTATGCGAAGAATATCGCATTATCCGGCCGGTAAAGCTTCTGCGTGAACCTCAGCGCATCCTCCGTCTTGAAAGCCCGAACCTGCTCGGCAGTGCCCAGGATATTATGCCCCAGCGGCGAACCCTTGAAGAGGATATTCTCGAATTCATCATATATCAGTTCGGCTGGCGAATCATTATAGCTCTCAATCTCATCGCAGATTACCTCCACCTCCTTGTCTATTTCCGCCTGCGGATAAACCGAGTGGAAGACGATGTCGGAAAGCAGGTCCACGGCCCTTGCGATGTGCTCCTTCAGGATGGCGGAGTAATACACCGTGCCCTCCTTGTTGGTGTAGGCATTCAGGTCGCCGCCCACACTCTCCAGACAGTTGAGAATGTGCCACGCCTTGCGTCGCTCGGTGCCCTTGAAGGTGACGTGCTCGCAGAAATGCGCCAAGCCCTCCTCGCCCGGTTCCTCGTTGCGGGTACCGGCGTTTATCTGATAGCCGCAGTACACCACCTGGCTATCCGATGGCAGGTGGATGATGCGGAGTCCGTTGTCTAATGTATAAGTATTGTATTTCATTTCAAGGTGCAAAGTTACATTGAAAATGTAATTTATCCAAAATATTGGGCATTTATTTTGCATTATCGCCAAAAAGACTTATCTTTGTCCCCCAAAAACAATATAAAAGAGACATAAACAATGCGTAAGGTTATAGGAATAGGAGAGACCGTGCTTGATATCATCTTCAAGAACGGCAAGCCGATAGAGGCAGTACCAGGTGGCTCATCGTTCAATGCAGTCATCTCGTTGGGACGTGCGGGCGTGAATGCTTCGTTTATCAGCGAGGCGGGCAACGACCGTATTGGTGAGTATGTGATTCAGTTTCTGAGAGATAATGGGGTGAATGCCGACAATGTGAGCATCTTTCCGGAATCGAAGTCGCCGCTCTCGCTGGCGTTCCTCGACGAGAACAACAATGCCGACTACATCTTCTACAAGGATCATCCCCACGACCAGCTGGAATTTGCCACTCCGGAAATCAATCCTGGAGACATCGTGCTCTTCGGTTCGTTCTTCGCCCTGAATCCGGTGGTTCGTCCTCAGGTGGCCGGTTTTCTGGAGTACGCCAAGAATCACGGTGCCATCCTCTATTACGACATCAACTTCCGTGCTTCTCATCAGAATGAGATCATGAAGATTACGCCTAATCTGATAGAGAACCTGGAGTATGCTGATTTTGTGCGCGGAAGCCATGAGGACTTCGGAATCCTCTACAAGAAGCCGGAGGCGGATAAGGTGTATAATGCCGAAATCAGTTTCTACTGCAAGAAGTTTATCTGCACCCAGGGCGCTGAGCCTGTAGAGGTGAGAGCCGAGAACGGCTTTGCCAAGAGTTATCCTTCGGAGAAGATGAAGCCGGTGAGCACCATCGGAGCCGGCGATAACTTCAATGCCGGTTTCGTATTCGGACTGATCAAGGATGGAATCACCCGCGAGGATATCGACCGTGGATTGTCTGAGGCGCAATGGGATAGCCTCCTGAAGAGCGCCCAGGAATTTTCCACCGAATGCTGCAAGGACATCTACAATTATGTTTCCAAGGAATTCGGAGAAGAAAAGAAGAAGGAATTGTAATTCTAGCAATACGCCCTGAAAGGGCAGAAGCTTTAAATATTATTATAGAACATTGTAAAATAAAGAAAAGATATGACAGAAATTATAGACAAGATTTATTACGTAGGTGTTAACGACCGCAACAAGCATCGTTTTGAGGGTCTCTGGCCTTTGCCTAATGGTGTGAACTACAACTCGTATATCATTGATGATGAGAAGGTAGCGCTGGTAGATACTGTAGAGGTAGATTTCTTCACCCAGTTCCTGGAGAACATTCACGAGGTGATTGGCGACCGCGAAATCGATTACCTCATCATCAACCACATGGAACCTGACCACAGTGGCTCTATCGCCCTCATCAAGAAATATTACCCTAACATCAAGATCGTGGGCAACAAGAAGACCCTGGGAATGCTCGAAGGCTTCTATGGCGTTACCGACGATGTGGTAGAGGTGAAGAATGGCGAAACCCTCTCACTCGGAAATCACGAGCTGAGCTTCGTTCTCATCCCTATGGTTCATTGGCCAGAAACGATGGTTACCCTGGATGCGAAGAACAAGGTGCTCTTCTCGGGCGATGCGTTCGGCTGCTTCGGCGCGCTGAACGGCGGAATCATTGATACGGAAATCAACTGCGAGACTTTCTGGCTGGAGATGGTTCGCTACTACTCAAACATTGTGGGTAAGTATGGAATCCCTGTTCAGAATGCCTTGAAGAAGTTGGCTGGCGTGGATTTGGATTACATCTGCTCAACCCATGGTCCTGTTTGGCACGAGCATATTGAGAAGGTTATCGGCATGTATGATAAGATGTCGAAGTACGAGACGGAGCCAGGCTTGGTTATCTGCTACGGCACCATGTACGGCAACACCGAGCGTATGGCTGAAATCATCGCCCGTGCAGCAAGCAAGGCAGGCGTGAAGAACATCGTGATGTATAATATCTCGAAGACTCACCACAGCTACATTCTGCGCGACATCTTCCGCTACAAGGGTCTTATCGTAGGTGCTCCAACCTACAATGCCGGTCTTTATCACGAGATGGAGGTTCTCCTCTCCGAGCTTGCCAATAAGGACATCAAGAACCATCTCCTTGGCTGGTACGGTTCTCATTGCTGGGCAAGCAAGGCTGTGGCTAAGATTCAGGAGTGGAACGAAACCAAGCTCCACTACGAGCCAGTGGGTGAGCCGGTAGATATGAAGCAGGCGATTACTCCAGAGGTGAAGGCGCAGTGCGAGGCGCTGGGTAAGGCGATGGCTGAGAAGTTGCTGGCGGAATAAAAGTTTAAGGGCGGAAGAACAACTGGGGGTTAACAGAGTTAACAGTTAACAGTTGTTTTTCCGCTCTTTCTTTAGAGTTCTATATGGTTGCAAATTAAGCATATTGAAACATGCTTAATTTGCAAGCCTTGTTTTTAATAGTGATATTCAATAAGTTATAAGCGTAAATTAATATAAAAAATGAGCGAAATTGAGTCCCTTTCTCCTTAAAATGCACGCTTTTTCCTGAAAAATCGCCTAGAAATGCAAATTAAGTATAAAAAAATAGGCTTATTTTTACCAAAACTTGCAGATTAAGAAATTTATCCGTATATTTGTGCCCAAAAATAGTTGGAATTATGGAATATACGGCACTTTTAGAGAAACAGATATTGGGTAGGTTGAAGATAGACAACCCTTGGTGGACGGAAGGCAGGATACCTTCTTACTATCAGGAAATGAGTCCTCGCCTCTATCTCGACATCTTCTATCCACTGGTAAGGGATGTCAGCATTCAGCGTGCCCTCATCTTGATGGGACCTCGCCGAGTGGGTAAGACGGTGATGCTCTATCATTCCATCCAGCGGTTGATAGACGAGGGCGTATCGCCTCAGAATATCATCTATGTTTCGGTGGAAACTCCTATCTATAATAATATCCTCTTGGAACAGTTGTTTTCTTTGGCAAAACAGATATTGGATAAGGAAGACAGCCAGGAAGAATTTTATGTTTTCTTCGACGAGATACAGTATCTCAAAGACTGGGAAATCAATTTGAAATCCCTGGTAGATACTTATCACAACGTGAAGTTTGTGGCTTCCGGTTCTGCTGCTGCGGCATTGAAAAAGAGCAGCAACGAAAGCGGAGCGGGCAGGTTTACCGATTTCAATCTGCCGCCGTTGCTTTTCTTCGAGTATATCCATCTTAAGAAATATGAGCATTTGATGCGCCAATCCAAGGTGGAATGGGATGGGATAGAGAGCGATATCTATAGTACGATAGATATTGATAAGCTGAACAGTCTCTTCCTCGACTATATCAATTATGGCGGTTATCCTGAGGTGGCTTTTTCTTCCCGAATGCAGGAAGACCCGGGGCAGTTTGTTCGCCACGATATTGTAGATAAGGTGTTGTTGAGAGATTTGCCGAGTCTTTATGGCATTTCGGATGTGCAGGAACTGAATTCGTTGTTTACGATGATAGCTTATCATAGCGGTATGGAGTTTTCGTATGAAAGTATGTCGAAGGAATCGGGAGTCAAGAAGGAAACCATTCGCAGGTACGTCCAGTATCTGGAGGCTGCTTTCCTGATAAAGGTTGTGACAAGAACGGATGATACGGCAAAGCGATTCCAGCGCCAAACTACTTTCAAGATTTATCTGACTAATCCTTCGCTGAGATGTGCGCTTTTTGAGCCAATCAAGATTATGGATGGCAATATCGGAGACATGATAGAAACTGCCATTTATTCGCAGTGGATTCCGAGAAAGGGACACATTGCCTATGCCAACTGGAAGATGGGGCGTTCGCAGGGCGAGGTGGATTTGGTGGGCATCAATGATGCTTTGCAGAAGCCTTATTGGGCGGTGGAAATCAAATGGTCGGACAGGTTCTTCGACAGACCTTCTGAACTTTCGTCCTTACAGCTTTTTATGGAGAAGAATCATCTGCTTCAGGCATTGGTAACTTCCATCAGTAAGGGAGGAGTAAAGGAGATGGATTTTGGTACGCTTCATTTCATTCCTTCTGCCTGCTATGCTTATACGGTAGGAGAGAATACATTGAGGCAAGCCAGGAAGAGTTTTGGTTTGTAAGAACGTAAAAAGCGACCTTCTGCCGAATTGTATTCTCGGTAGAAGGTCGCTTTACTTCATTTCTATAGATGATTCTATAGAGGGTTCTATCCCTCGCAGAGCTTTGTCAATTCTTCCAGGTTATCCGCTACTTCTATCACATCTCGCCAATCGCCGCGAATCATGCTTTTCTCTGCCATATCATCCAGCAGGGCGATGGTGGAGTTCCAGAAGCCTTTCATGTTGTAGAGAATCACCATCTTGTGATGGTAGCCGATGGTGTGGGCGGCGGCGATGGTGAAGATTTCATCCAGGGTGCCGATGCCGCCAGGAAGGGCTACGAAGATGTCGCTCTGGGCAAGCATCAGGTCCTTGCGGTCGCTGAGATTATCACACGGAATCTCGATGTCGAGGTCAGGGAAGGTTCTGCCGCCTCGCTCTACAAGCGTAGGAACCACACCGATGGTTCTGCCGCCATTCACCTTTACAGCCTTGCCGATGCAATCCATCAGACCGGAGTTGCAGCCGCCGAAAACCAGGTCGTGGCCGTTCTCAGCCATCCACTTTCCCATCTCTTCAGTCAACGTGAAGAAGTCGGGGTCGATATTCTTGTTTGCTGAACAAAAAACTGCTATTTTCATATTGCTTTATCTTCTATTTGATAATGTTTTATCTGTTGTTTATTGATGTTTTATCTTCTATTTGATGATGTTTTATCCGTTATTTATAAATGTTTTAGGCAAAGGTACGCAAAAATATCGAGATTATTGGGCTCTTTTGCGGATAATTTCTGAGCCCACTTTAAAAAGTAAGGCCTGTTTAAAATATTTTTATTTCACGAAAATA
>OMAV01000117.1_pt1 | contig 17840 bp, 14 predicted proteins | sample 1644751 | NCBI WGS metagenome assembly OMAV01 (sample SAMEA103958141, study PRJEB25191) | human gut metagenome | biome: human-associated habitat [ENVO:00009003]; feature: intestine environment [ENVO:2100002]; material: feces | place: Germany | collected 2013/2015
GACGAGGCAGAGTATTGCGACCGTATCTCGATGATGGTAGACGGACGCATTCGTGCACTTGATACGCCGGAAGCCCTGAAATCGCATTTCCATGCAAAAGACATGGATGAGGTTTTCCAGATGCTGGCACGGGAAGCCAAACGAAGCAGTGATTAACAAGCACTTTCACCCAATATAAACAGAAAAGATATGAAACAATTCATTGCTTTCATAAAGAAAGAGTTTTACCATATATTGCGCGACAAGCGTACGATGCTGATTCTTATTGGAATGCCTGTCGTACAGATCATATTGTTCGGCTTTGCTATCTCTACGGAAGTACGCAACGTACAGACAGCCGTGCTGATAAACTCTGCAAATACAGATATTCAACGCATAGTAGACCAACTGGATGCCAGCGAATATTTCAATGTGAAATATGTTGTTCATTCTCCTACAGAAATAGAAGACTTATTTGCAAAGAACAAGATAGAACTTGCAGTTGCCTTTGCTGACGATTTAAACAGACAGCGTTTCGACTCCGAACAGATACAGATTATAGCCGATGCAACCGACCCCAATCTCGCAGTCACACGTGGAGCGTATGCAAACGACAAAGCCTTTCTGCCGGAAAGATCATTGTATCAAGCAAACTGCTATATAATCCACAAATGAAAAGCGCATACAATTTTGTACCGGGAGTAATGGGACTGATCCTGATGCTGATTTGTGCAATGATGACATCCATATCCATCGTAAGAGAAAAAGAAACCGGAACAATGGAAATTCTATTGGTTTCTCCAATGAACCCGCTGGCAGTCATTCTGTCGAAAGCAGTTCCCTACTTTGTTTTATCAGTAGTGAATCTGACTACAATCCTGCTGCTTTCTGTTTATGTACTCGACGTACCAATAGCCGGTAGTCTATTTAGCCTGTTGGCTGTATCTCTCTTGTTTATTTTTGTTTCCCTTGCTCTTGGACTGCTCATATCGTGCATCACTCACACGCAGGTAGCTGCCCTGCTGGCCTCGGCAATGGTACTGATGATACCTACTATCATTTTATCGGGAATCATCTTCCCGATAGAAAGTATGCCAGCTATACTGCAATGGATTTCCTGTGCCATCCCTGCCCGCTGGTATGTATCACTGGTAAGACAACTGATGATAGAAGGAGTACCGCTATCTTATGTATGGAAAGAAGTATGTGTACTCCTGTTTATGGCTGTGATACTAATAGGTATTACCTCTAAAATATTTAAAAACCGCTTAGAGTAAATAAAGAATATGATATTACGATACCTCATAGAAAAAGAGTTCAAGCAGCTTATACGGAACAGTTTCCTGCCCCGCCTGATTCTGATATTCCCATGTATGATCATGCTGGTGATGCCATGGGCTGCTACGCTGGAAATAGAAGACTTACGTATAGCCATCATAGACAATGACCATACCCCTTCTTCTCTCCGACTGACACACCGGATAGAATCTTCTCCCTATTTCAAGTTAGTTGCACTTCCGGATACTTATCACAAAGCGGTGGAATGCATCGAAAGAAATCAGGCTGACATGTTATTGGAAATTCCTAAAGGATTTGAAAAAGAACAAGTCAACGGACGTCCGGCATCGGCTTTGGTAGCCATTAATGCCGTAAATGGAACAAAAGGAGGATTAGGGAATACATATCTGCAACAGATACTTAACCCGCAATCTACATCGGTAGCTTCAATCCGGTACCGTTTCAATCCACATCTGGACTATAAAACCTTTATGGTTCCTGCCCTGATGACTATGCTGCTGGTTATGCTTTGCGGATTTCTGCCTGCCTTGAATGTAGTTGGTGAAAAAGAAGCCGGTACCATTGAGCAAATTAATGTCACTCCGGTAAGCCGCTTTACCTTTACTCTTTCCAAGCTGCTTCCTTATTGGCTTATAGGCTTTATTGTATTGAATCTGTGCATGCTGCTTGCATGGGCCGTATATGGCCTGACACCTGTAGGAAGCATATTCACCATCTATCTGGCAACACTCATATTTGTACTGGTCATGTCAGGACTCGGACTGGTCATTTCCAATTATTCGTCTACCATGCAACAGGCTATGTTCGTCATGTGGTTCTGCATGCTTATTTTTATTCTGATGAGTGGCCTGTTCACACCCATCAGCAGTATGCCCGACTGGGCACAGTACATCACTTATATCAATCCGCTACGCTACTTCATGGAAATGATGCGTATGGTATATCTAAAAGGGAGCGGTATCGGCGATATCGTGCAACAACTTTGTGTATTATCCTGCTTTGCAACAATCTTATACGGCTGGGCAATACATAGCTACCGCAAACAACAGTAGTCAAACAATCTCTTTCGACAGATATCAAAAATAAATCGCAGAAACTACAAGAAAAACATGCTGAAATCTTGCTCATTTTTTGTACAAACTCCCTGAGTATTCGTACAAAAAATAAAAAAACATCGAGAAGTTTTTATGAAAAATTGCTGAATTATTTTTATAACAATAGTCTAGAGTAAAAAAAGGGCATCTCCACGTTCTGAAAAACATGCAGATGCCCTTTATATATAGCCTGTTCTATTTATTTTCTCAAGCTTTTTTCTCCTTTACATCAGAATGTGCTTCTACCACATTCACTACATAATCGCCCAGCTTTTCACATTCACCGATAATGTCCATATAGTGAATACCCATCTGATAGCTATATTCTTTATTGTTCACATCGACTATGTTCTGATTCTTCAGCTGATTGCGGTAGTTATTGATTTCATTCTCCAGATTAAATGATTTGTTCACATCTACGATATGATGCACATCTTCCACCAGCTTTATCATCTGTGTCAGTGCATTGTCAGTCAAAGCAAACATCTGATGAATATGTTCATATTGCTTTTCTGTAAAATCAATATTTCCTCTGCGCTTACGGTTAATAGTTCTTGCCAGGTTGTAACAGCTATCACCAATACTTTCTATTTCTGTTACTTCACGGAGCATTTCACGTATTTGAAGTTTACTTTCCGAACTCAAACGTCCTTCAGAAACCTGATTCAGATAGTTGGCAATCTCTACCTCCATATTGTCACTGATATTCTCGTATTTCTCTATACGGCTGAACAATTTATTAAAATCATTCTCATTTTCCGTATGTAACAAATCACGAACCATACGGAACATCCGCTGGATGCGCTCTGCAAAAAGGTTGATTTCTTTACGAGCCTGCAAAACAGAAAGTTCGGCTGTCGACAACATACCACCAGTAATAAATTGCAGGCGATACTCTTCTTCCTGTTCCTTTTGAGGAATAAGCTTGCAGACTGTTTTTTCTATCAGCTTAACGAACCATATCAGAATCAGCACATTGCATACATTGAAGCAAGTATGGAACGCCGATAATTTAAATGAAACAGCAACACCGTCAGCTTCACTGATATTCATAAAGTCAGAAATTATCCAGTCTACCATCGACAGGAACGGCTTAAACAATATCAAAACCCAGATTACACCAAATATATTAAACATCAGGTGAGCCATAGCAGCTCGTCTGGCCTGAGTATTGGCAGTCAGAGCAGCAAGATTTGCCGTAATGGTAGTACCGATATTCTCTCCCAGCACCAGTGCTGCTCCCAGCTCAAAGCTGATCCATCCGTTGGCACACATGATAAGCGTTATCGCCATCGTTGCCGCAGACGCCTGTACAATCATGGTCAGGATAGTACCGATAAAGACAAACAGAAGTACGGAAATGAATCCCATATCGGTATAGTTCTGGACGAAAGCCAACATATCAGGGTTGGCGCTCAAGTCTGGAGCATTGGTTTTCAGTAAGTTCAATCCCATAAACAGGAAAGCAAAACCGAAAATAAACTCACCGATAGACTTACGGGAACTCTTTTGAGAAAATAAAAGTGGAATACCAAAAGCCAGAAGAGGTAAAGAGAATAAAGAAATATCGACTTTAAAGCCGAGAGCGGAAATAATCCAAGCGGTAACGGTAGTACCAATATTGGCTCCCATAATTACACCTATGGATTGTGAAAGGGTCAGCAATCCTGCATTGACAAAGCTGACCACCATAACTGTCGTAGCAGAAGAAGATTGAATTAAGGCCGTAATAAGCACACCAGTCAGTACACCGGTCACTCTGTTGGTCGTCATAGCGGTCAGGATACTACGAAGTCTGTCACCGGCAAACTTCTGAAGCCCCTCACTCATGATTTTCATTCCATAAAGGAAAAGCGCTAACGAACCGAGCAACGCTAAAAAATCATAAAAAGTATATTCCATTTGTAATTAATTAAGTCGGAGGTAGGCTCTTAATTGTTTAATGTGTAAATTAATTGCCAAATCACCGAGTTAGTAACACATATTACAATTATGCTACAAATATATTGCAAAAATAACAATTTAACAAAAGATTTCCCCGAGGGAAGCACGCTTTTGGATATTTATAATGGTTTTAATTTAGAAATGCCCTACGGACCTGTCAGTGCGAAAGTTAACAACAAGGTAGAAGGGCTCAACTTTAAGGTATATTACAATAAAGATGTTGAGTTTCTTGATATAACTAATCCGTCGGGCATGCGCACCTATTTCCGATCGCTTTGTTTCATCCTTGTAAAAGCTGTAGAAGAGCTTTATCCGCAGGGAAGCATTTCCCTGGAACATCCCGTATCGAAGGGTTATTACTGTACGCTGCATCTGGACCGTTCTATTGGTTTGGATGATGTTACACGCATCAAGCAGAAAATGCAGGAAATAATTACCGACAACATTCCTTTCCAACGTATAGAGTGCCATACAGAACAGGCCGTCGAATTATTCACCCAAAGAGGAATGATGGACAAAGCAAAACTGCTGAAGACTTCCGGACAGTTATATACTTTCTATTACAGATTAGGAGATACCATCGACTATTATTATGGCAGTCTGGTTCCAAGTACAGGATACATCAAACTGTTCGATATAGTAAAATACTATGACGGATTGTTGCTGCGTATTCCAAACAGAAAGAACCCGCAAAAACTGGAGGAACTTGTAAAACAGGAAAAGATGCTGGAGGTATTTCAGGAATATCACCGCTGGAACCAGATATTGGGAATCAGTACGGTTGGGGATTTCAACATAGCCTGCAACAACGGGCATGCTACCGACCTGATAAATGTCTCGGAAGCACTGCAAGAAAAGAAAATTGCACATATAGCCGACGAAATCACTCACCGGAACCAAAATGGAGAAAGAGTGAAACTGGTATTGATTTCCGGACCGTCATCTTCGGGAAAGACTACGTTCAGCAAACGTCTCAGTATTCAGTTAATGACCAACGGACTGAAGCCTTATCCGATTTCACTGGATGACTATTTTGTAAACAGAGAAGATACTCCACTCGATGAAAACGGTGAACACGATTTCGAATCACTGTACGCACTGGATCTTCCTTTCTTCGAAGCCCAGTTAAAGGAGTTGTTAGATGGCAAGGAAATTGAATTACCCCGATTTAATTTTACGACCGGCAAACGCGAGAACAGTGGCAAGAAACTGCGTATTGACGAAAATATGATATTGATACTGGAAGGGATACATGCGCTGAATCCGGCACTGACCCCCAATATTCCGGCAGCCAATAAATATAAGATATATGTATCTGCCCTGACTACAATCTCACTCGACAACCATAATTATATTCCTACCACCGACAATCGGTTGCTACGCCGAATCATACGCGATTACCGATACCGCAATTACTCGGCAGAAGCGACAATTTCTCGATGGGAAAGTGTCCGTGCAGGGGAAGACAAATGGATATTCCCTTATCAGGAATATGCAGATGCAATGTTCAACTCGGCTCTGCTCTTCGAACTTGCCGTGTTAAAGGACTATGCAGAACCCATTTTACGAAAGGTACCCAATAACTGTCCGGCATACTCGGAAGCTCACCGCCTTCTGCGTTTCCTTGCCTATTTTGTTTCAGTACAAGACAATGAACTTCCGCCGACTTCCTTGTTGCGCGAGTTTTTGGGAGGAAGCAGTTTCAGATATTAAATTCCACAGATATTGGTAGAGAAGTTGGTTGTCCACATAAAATAAAATTAAGTGAAAACCATATAATCCGTATCTAATTGTTTATTTTTGCAGCGAAAAAATCAAATTCATTTTTATGGCTATAAATTCACGTCAAGTACAAACTCAGGCCCAGCAGCAGGTTCAGACTTTATCTCCACAGCAGATATTGGCAGTCAAATTATTAGAGCTGCCTACTGTTGAATTGGAAGAACGTATTCATTCTGAACTTCTGGACAATCCTGCTCTAGAAGAAGGTAAAGAACACACTGAAGAGGCTGAGGAACATGAAGATGACTATCCTGCCGATGAAAATGAAGAATCCGGAACCGACTATAATGATGATTTATCGTTGGGAGATTATCGCACAGAGGATGACATTCCCGATTATAAGCTTCAGGAGAACAACCGTTCTAAGGGAGAAACTCCCGAAGAGATTCCTTTTTCGGACAGTGTTTCATTTTACGAAACGCTGAAAGAGCAGCTTGACATGCAAGATCTTACTCCCGAAGAAAAACAGTTAGGCGAGTATCTCATCGGCTCTTTGGATGATGACGGCTTATTGAGAAAAACAACAGAAGCCCTGATGGACGAACTTGCCATCTATCAGGGTATTTATACAACCCCCGAACAACTGGAGCACATCTTGTCTATCATACAGGATTTTGATCCTGCGGGAATAGGAGCACGAAGCCTTCAGGAATGCCTCTTGCTGCAAATCAAGCGGAAAGAAAACTCTCCGTTGAAACAAATAGAATATGATATCATCAACAAATGTTGTGATGATTTCACCAAGAAAAATAAAGATAAAATATTACAAAAGTTAGGGATAACTGAAGAACAATATAATGCAGCCGTAGTGGAACTGACCAAGCTGAATCCGCGTCCGGGAAGTTCCATGGGAGAAACAATCGGTAAAAACTTGCAGCAAATTATTCCTGACTTTATTGTTGAGACAGAAGAAGACGGTACAATTCATCTTAGCCTCAACAACCGGAATGTTCCTGAACTGCGCTTAAGCCGTGAATTTACTGAAATGCTTGATGAGCATACACGCAATAAAGCTAATCAAAGTAAGGAATCGAAAAACGCATTATTATTCCTCAAGCAAAAGGTAGATGCAGCTCAGGGATTTATCAATGCTGTTAAACAACGCCAGCAGACATTGCTCAGTACGATGCAGGCTATTATAGACTTGCAACGACCGTTCTTCCAGGATGGTGATGAGTCTTCACTCCGACCTATGATACTGAAAGATGTGGCCGAACGTGCACAACTGGATATTTCAACAATTTCACGAGTGAGCAACAGCAAATATGTACAGACTAACTTCGGAATATATCCACTCAAGTTTTTCTTCAGCGACGGATATGTAACAGAAAACGGAGAAGAATTGTCTGTGCGTGAAATCAAACAGTTCCTGAAAGAGTGTATCGACAAGGAAAATAAGGATAAACCTTACACCGATGACGAACTGGCCGACATGCTAAAAGAAAAAGGATATCCGATAGCACGACGTACGGTTGCCAAATACCGCCAGCAGCTTAACATTCCAGTCGCACGACTAAGAAGATAAACCAAACGACAAAAAACAATCATAACACAAGGATGGAAGAAACTAATATTCCCGATCAGTTAACATATCATGCTCCTTCTCAGGAAACAACAAAAGAGCCTAAAGATGCACTATTTATGGCAGCACGTATCATCTCTGCCATATTTACACCTTTTATGGTTCCTTTTGTAGCGTTTTTGCTGCTTTTCTTTTTTACATACTTACGAATACTCCCCCTGCAATATAAACTGACAGTTCTGATCATGGTATATTGCTTTACCATTCTCCTTCCGATGCTTGGTATATACCTTCTTCAGAAAATCAATGGCTGGACGTTACGGGAGCTGGGGAAGAGAGAGAAACGCTTTCTGCCATACCTGATTACGATCATGAGTTATACAGGATGTTTTCTGACCATGTACCGGATTCATCTTCCACGCTATATGAGCGGAATAATCATAGCTACTCTGCTTTGTATGGTTATCTGTACCAGTATCAACTTGAAATGGAAAATCAGTACTCACATGGCCAGCTGTGGTATGATTATCGGAGGATTACTTTCATACAGTTTCATTTTCCAGTTCAATCCTATCTGGTGGCTCTGCGGTTTTATTTTACTGGCAGGAATGTTAGGTTCCGCACGAATCATCGTCCGCCAACATACTTTAAACGAAGTTGGAGGAGGTTTTTTAGTCGGTTTGTTTTGCGGTATCACTGGAATTTTGTTTATTTGAAACATAATTATATTAACCTCTAAAATACTAAGATTATGAATTTCCCAACTAATGTAAAGTACACGAACGAACACGAATGGATTCGTCTGGAAGGTGATGAAGCTTATGTAGGAATTACAGATTATGCACAAGAACAATTGGGCGACATCGTCTTCGTAGATGTAACGACCGAAGGTGAAACTCTGGAAAAAGGTGAAGTATTCGGAACCATTGAAGTTGTAAAAACTGTATCCGACCTTTTCCTTCCCATTGGTGGCGAAGTACTTGAGATCAATCCAGAGCTGGAAGAACATCCGGAACTGGTAAACAAAGATCCATATGGTGACGGCTGGCTAATCAAGATCAAACCAACTGACACTACAGAAATGGATGAACTGCTGGATGCTGAAGCATACAAACAGATCATTAATGAATAAAACTAAATAAACAGACATGAAACCAATTGTAAGTATCATCATGGGTAGTACGTCCGATCTTCCTGTTATGGAGAAAGCGGCGAAACTGCTCGACGAAATGCAAGTTCCTTTCGAAATGAATGCTCTTTCGGCACACCGTACACCTGCTGAAGTGGAAAAATTCGCAAAAGAAGCTGCCGGACGAGGTATTAAAGTTATTATTGCAGCAGCAGGAATGGCTGCAGCTTTGCCAGGAGTGATTGCAGCGAATACTACACTTCCCGTTATCGGAGTTCCCGTTAAAGGTTCTGTGCTCGACGGAGTGGATGCGCTTTATTCTATCATCCAGATGCCTCCCGGCATACCTGTAGCAACAGTTGCTATCAATGGTGCTATGAATGCAGCTATCCTTGCAGTACAAATGTTGGCATTATCTGATGAAGGACTCGCCGAAAAATTTGCAGCTTACAAGGAAGGTCTGAAAAACAAGATAGTCAAAGCTAACGAAGAATTGAAAGAAGTAAAATACGCTTATAAAACAAATTAATGGATTACTTCAACTATTCACGCCGAGAGGCAAATGAGGTATATGTTGGTGCCACTCCTATGGGTGGCACTAATCCTATCCGTATACAAAGTATGACCAATACGGTCACAATGGATACTGAGGCCTGTGTAGAACAAGCTAAACGCATCATTGAAGCAGGAGGTGAATATGTACGCCTCACTACTCAGGGAGTACGTGAAGCTGAAAACTTAAAGAATATCAATATCGGACTGCGTTCACAAGGGTACGACACTCCGCTGATAGCCGATGTACACTTTAATCCCAAAGTGGCAGAAGTAGCAGCATTGTATGCTGAAGGAGTACGCATCAATCCGGGGAATTATGTAGATGCTGCGCGCACTTTCAAGAAATTGGAATATACGGATGAAGAATATGCCCAGGAAATTCAGAAGATACGTGACCGCTTCATTCCATTCCTAAATATCTGTAAAGAGAATCATACTGCTATCCGTATTGGAGTAAATCACGGTTCATTGTCCGACCGTATCATGTCACGTTATGGTGATACTCCTGAAGGTATGGTAGAATCGTGTATGGAATTTCTCCGTATCTGTGTAGATGAACAGTTCATGAACGTCGTTATTTCCATCAAAGCCTCCAATACGGTCGTAATGGTCAAGACAGTCCGACTGCTGGCAGAACAGATGGAAAAGGAAGGTATGTCATTCCCTCTTCATCTGGGAGTTACCGAAGCTGGTGATGGAGAAGACGGACGTATCAAATCGGCATTAGGCATCGGCGCTTTGTTGTGTGACGGATTAGGAGATACTATCCGCGTTTCACTGAGTGAAGCTCCTGAAGCAGAAATCCCAGTAGCCCGCAAACTGGTGGATTATGTGCTCCAACGCGAGAATCATCCCTATATACCAGGAGCAGAAGCAGCCGAATTTAACTATACCAATCCAAGCCGACGTCATACAACAGGTGTTGAAAATATTGGAGGTGAACATGTACCGGTTGTTATATCTGCCCGTCTTGACGGTAATATGCAAATCAATGAGCAGTTCTGTCCGGACTACATCTATTGCGGACAGCAGCTTCCTGAAATGCGTCGTACCAATATCGGCTACATTGTAGATGCAAACATATGGAAAGGAGAAGAGGGAACTTATCCTGCCTTCAATTACCAGCAACTGGTTGAGTTGCACCACTGCAATGCCAAAGTCAAATTCTTATTCACTCCATATATGGGACTGAATGAAGAAGCTACAGCTTGTCTGCGCATGCATCCAGAAGTTGTTATCATTGCCCAAAGTAATCATCCGAATCGTCTCGGCGAATTTCGGGGAATCGCACATCAACTGATGAATCAAGGTTTAACCAATCCATTGGTATTCTTCCAATTTTATCAGGAAAACAATACAGAAGATTTGCAGATCAAATCGGCAGTCGATATGGGAGCATTGATATTTGATGGTTTCTGCGACGGTATTTTACTATATAATCACGGAAATGCTATTACTGATGAGAAAGTAGATGAAACTGCATTCGGCATTCTACAAGCAGGCAGAGCGCGTACATCGAAGACAGAATATATTTCCTGTCCCGGCTGTGGACGTACGCTATACGATCTGGAAGCTACCATTGCTCGTATCAAAGCTGCGACCTTACATCTGAAAGGGCTCAAGATCGGTATCATGGGCTGTATTGTCAATGGTCCCGGTGAAATGGCAGATGCAGACTATGGTTACGTAGGGGCCGGACGAGGCAAAATTAGCCTGTACAAGAAAAAAGAATGTATTGAAAAGAATATTCCAGAAGAGCAGGCAGTAGAAAAACTGATTGAACTGATTAAGGTAAATGGAGATTACAAGGAAAAATAAACTGCAATCTCAAGCAAAAAATCAGTATTCTGTACTATCAAATGTAATATTACAGAATAGATTTCAAAGAATGGAGCTGCCTCAAAATAAAACTGTGAAAGTAAAAATCTTATAGATTAAAACTTAAAAATAAAAATCTCCTGCTTTAGTCTTTGCTCATTTCGATATAGGGCTAAAAGCAGGAGTTTTTATGTTATAACTTATAGATTATTAGTATCTGACAAACATATTCAATAGACTGATTATTAATATCGTTTTATAGACAAACCCTCTGTTTAAGTATTGTTCAAATTCATGTATATCAATGAGTCATTAATGGCTTGAAAAGTGTTATCGGAGAAACAATGATAGATTATAATAAGCTTATCTCTGTTTTTATTTTGAGATTCTTTCTCTGTTCTTGCTTTTTATAAATAAGAAGCCGCAGGTATAAGCTTCTGTCAATAAAGAACGCGTCAAAACAAAAAGGCATTATACTTTAAAAGCATAAACTAAAAGGTAAAAAAGGGTCGTATCATTACTCAAAATGAGGTTTGATACGCCCCTTTTTCATCTATAAATGATGTGTAAGCTTCAAATTAGGAATTCCATCTTTTCCTATAATTTGATTTGATGGTTCATCTTCTATCTTACAGTTTCCTATTTCTGCTTCTCTGCAACTTTCACTGGAACCGACAATATCTCCTTGTATTTTTCTGGAGAATTCAGAACTTCAATAGCTTTATCCAAGTCCTCATCGTCTTTCAGACGTTGCATAACAGCTCCACGCTGATAAAAATATCGAGTTGCTATTTCTTCAGTAATTTGTTCTTTTATCGGTTTTGCAAAATAATCGAGATCACGGTCCAAGTTATGATTCAACTTTTGTTCCAAAGCCTTAAACTCCTCTGCTGCCCCTTCCATATAGCCTTCAAATTCGGCAACTTCTTTCAACGTCTTTAAAAGCCCTTCACTCTGACGGTCGTAAGTAAAGTTAGCAGCCTTGACTTGTTTCTTAAATTCAGCATAATCAGCATCAGTAATCCGTATCGAATCGACAGAAGTAACAGCAGGATGCGTCAGACAATACTGAGTAACATAATCAAAAATCAAATCATCGTTCATCAAATAGAACAATATATTCGGGAACTTATCCCCTTTCACTTCAATATCCGGACGAATACCTCCACCGTCACGAACTTCACGTCCGGCAGCTGTATGGAATACAGTTGTCAAACTATCAGGGATACGTGCTACCGAACCGTCTGCATTCTTCTTTGCATAATCGATAGCCTGAATGCAACGGCCACTTGGAATATAATATTTAGATGTAGTAACCTTCAATGTACCATTATACGGCAATGGGCGAGTAGTCTGCACCAGACCCTTTCCATAAGTACGTGTACCAATAATCACCGCACGATCCATATCTTGCATAGAACCGCTCAAAATTTCAGAAGCAGAAGCCGTATTACCATTTACAAGCACAGCCAGAGGCATTTCTGTATCTATTGGTTCATTCTGAGTTTTGAATGAACTGGCAGCCTGACGAATTTTTCCTTTCGTCACTACTATTTCTTTTCCTTTCGGAACAAAAAAGTTAATAATTTCTACAGCTTCCTGTAAAGAACCTCCTCCATTATCTCGCAAATCTATCACTAAAGACTTAGCTCCACGCTGCTTTAACTCAATAAATGCCTTTTTCACATCCTTGGCACAATTATCTGTAAAACCAGTCAGCGACAAATAGCCTATACTATCTTTAATTATACCATAATAAGGAACCGGATTGTTACGGATATTCTTGCGCGTAATTTTAAACTCCATCACGGTACTATCGTTCTTCAATGGACGAAGCACTTTTAAAACAAAAGAAGTACCCGGTTCACCACGCAAAGCCTCACTTACTTTCGATGAAAATTCCTGAGGTTTCATATTTCCTCTCAGCATTTCCTTTCCACCAACCGAAAGAATAATATCGCCCGCCTTTACACCAGCTTCTGCAGCCGGCATACCTTCAGTCGGTTCCACAATGGCAATACGATCTTTTTTCTTATAATATCGTATAGCAGCTCCGATACCACCATACTTTCCCGTAATCATTTCTTTCAGACTGTTGATACCTTCCTCCGGATAATACTCGGTATATGGGTCGGTCAGAGCCAGCATACCGTTAACCCCATTTTGAATCATTTTTTCAGGATCGATAGTATCTACATAAAATAAATCCAGCTCCTTAAAAATAGAATTGAAAATATCCAGATTCTTTGATATCTGAAAATTACGGTCATCATCTTTAAAGCTGGAAAGTCCCAGACCAAGAAAAATGATAAAAGCTCCAATCAGCGTTCTTTTTGTATTCATAGTTATCATGATTTTAGCTTGCAAATAAACATATTATTCTGCTCGAGCCTGCAAGACGGACTCAATATTTAACTTTATTTCGTTCCATTTCTTCTTTGTCAGGGCTGTTCCCACTGTCTGAATAACATACCCAGCCAAAATGGAACTTATCTGTGCACACTTTTCAAGTGAATAGCCACATGTAAGACCATATAAGAAACCTGCTGCATAAAAATCGCCAGCCCCCGTTGTATCAACTACTTTCTTGACAGGGAAAGGATTTACACGAATAACCTCAGTACCTTTTTTTACTAATGAACCACTTTTACCTGTTTTTATGACTACAATGCTGCATTTAGATGATATTTCCTGTAAAGCTTCTTCAGGTCCTTTACCCGTATAGGCGCGTGCTTCGCTTTCATTAGCAAATACAATATCCACATATTTTGTAATCAACATATCGAAAAACTCACGCTCGGCCTCAACCACATTGTAGCTAGCCATATCAAGACAGATTTGCAAACCAGCCTCTTTTGCTAATTGCATGGCACGTACAATAAGATCATGATCCTGCAACAAATAACCTTCAATATAAAAATAGGAATAACCTTCGAACATTGAACGCGACAAGTCATCAGCACAAAGTTTGGCTGATGCTCCTAAATATGTACCAAAAGTACGTTCACCACAAGGTGATACAAATGTGGAAGCAACTCCCGAAGGGCAGTCACATTTCAACAAAGAAGTTTCTATTCCTCTTTTTCTTAATGTCCGCTCAAAAAATTGTCCGAATTCATCTGTACCAATTTTCCCAATAAATCCAACTTCTGCGTCCAGCCCTGCAAGTGCACATATTGTATTAGCTGCAGCTCCTCCAGTTGCCCGATGAAGTTTCTGCCCAGCTGTCTTAGTACGTATATTAAATAATGTGTCCTCGTCTATTAACTGCATACTTCCTTTAGGCAAATTCAGGTCATTTAGCACCTCATCACTATCGATTAAGACCAAAACATCGACCAAAGCATTGCCCATTCCAATAATTTTATCCATTTATCAATATTTTTTTTGCAAAGATATTGCATATTTCAAAATATCCTACTACCTTTGCCACGCAATTGAGAAAAACCTTCTTCAGTAGCTCAGTCGGTTAGAGCATCTGACTGTTAATCAGAGGGTCGTTGGTTCAAGTCCAACCTGAAGAGCAAAAAAGTTCGTTCACAAGACGAACTTTTTTTGTAACCTAAAAATAAAAATAATCATGGACGATTCAAACTCGCGAACGTGCACAAGTAGTATTAACCTTCTCCTCCGGGAGTAAGCGAGGTTTTGAATCCATTTATTGCCTTGCTCACACCACCGGCGGATACAAAATAAGAAAGGAGCAACGCAATGAGAAAGTATCTTTACAGTGAAACAGGAGGTTTCGTAGAAAAAAACAACTGGCTTCCTAACTGCTGGGTAAATGTAGAATGCCCCACCGATGATGATTTCAATTTTTTAAGAGAAGATCTAAAAGTTCCAACTTCCTTTTTAAACGATATAGCCGATACCGACGAACGTCCTCGTACAGATACAGAAGGGAATTGGCTACTTACCATTTTACGTATACCCGTACAAACACCTAATCAGAAGGTGCCATACACAACTGTACCCATTGGTATTATTACTAACAATGAAATTATAGTATCCATCTGCTACCATTCAACCGAAATGATACCTGATTTCATTCAGCATATCTGCCGTAAATCAATCAATATTCCGAATAAATACGAACTGATCTTACGCATTATCTATTCATCAGCTGTATGGTTTCTAAAATATTTAAAGCAGATAAACAACGAAGTAAGCATGGCAGAAAAGGAATTAGAGCAAAGTATCAGAAATGAAGACTTGCTCCGATTAATGAATCTGCAGAAGACATTGGTATACTTCAACACTTCCATCCGCGGAAATGAAGTCATGGTAGGGAAGTTACAAAACATTTTCAATGAGAAAGATTACCAAAATCCAGAACTGACAGACGACGTCCTGATTGAACTGAAACAGGCTCACAATATGGTAAATATCTACAGCGATATCCTGACCGGAACAATGGACGCCTTTGCATCAATCATATCGAATAACGTAAATACCATCATGAAACGTATGACAAGTCTGTCTATCATTCTGATGGTCCCTACACTGATAGCCAGTTTCTACGGTATGAATGTCGACATACATATAGAAGAAGTTCCACATGCTTTTTCCATCATTGTTTTTTCATCGATCTTCCTGTCGGCCATGGCTTTCATCATTTTCCGCAGAATAAAATGGTTCTAACCGAACATACCAAGAACCTTTATACAACTATAAATAAACTAAGAAAATGAAAATCGTATTATTAGAATCATTGGGAATCAGCGAATCATCCCTGCAACGCCACATAGCTCCACTAACAGAAGCCGGGCATGAATTTAAGGCCTATCCTAAAAATACCGATCCAGCAGTTCAAATAGAAGAAGCTAAAGATGCCGACATTATTATGATAGCCAACATGCCGTTGAGAGCAGAAGTTATCAACAGCTGTTCAAAACTCAAATATATTGACGTTGCATTCACAGGTGTAGACCATGTTGATCTTGAAGCAGCCCGCGCCAAAGGAATACAAGTAAGCAATGCTGCAGGATATTCTACACAATCGGTAGCAGAGCTGGCCCTTTGCATGATGATTTCCTTACTCCGAAACGTACCTCAGGTATCTGAACGCTGTCGGGAAGGAAGGACAAAAGACGGCCTGGTAGGATGTGAACTGAGAGGAAAGACTGTCGGTATCGTAGGAGCAGGAGCCATCGGAACACGTACAGCCGAACTGTGCCACGCTTTCGGATGTACAATTTTAGGTAACAAACGTCATGTAACGGGTAATGAACCTTCCTTCATTCATTTCGTAACATTGGATGAACTGCTGGAACAATCAGACATCGTATCACTTCACTGCCCGCTCACTCTCGAAACTCATCACCTGATTAATGCAGAACGTATCAGCAAAATGAAACAGGGAGCTTATTTAATAAATACATCCCGTGGAGGAGTAATTGATTCGGAAGCACTAGCCCAAGCCTTAAACGAAGGATATCTAAGCGGAGCCGGAATCGATGTATTCGAAAATGAACCTCCACTCGATACAAATCATCCGTTACTGCATAGTAAAAATACAATTGTAACTCCGCATATAGCCTTCGCTTCTGCCGAGTCAATGGAAGCGCGGGCAGAAATTGTATTCCAAAATATCAAAACATGGCTGGAAGGAAAGCAGCAAAACATTATCTTATAAAACAGAATACTAGATACCAACTTGAAGAACACTCAAGCTGATATCTAGTATACTATATCCATAGGCTCATCCCTATTTACACTATTTAAGATCATGTAAGACAAAGAATTACAACGATTTAATTAACTTTGTAATAATATACCTTGGAGAAACCTTACAATAGCATATTTTATACAATACTTATCGAATAAAAATCTAACAATACCATGAAAAAAGAATGCTTGATTTTATCTGCCCTAATAAGTACTGCCAGCGCCTTCTCCCAGCATAAAGCTCCTAATATCATCTTTATACTATGCGACGATATGGGATATGGCGATCTGGGCTGTTATGGACAAAAACTAATCAATACCCCTCATATCGACCAAATGGCAGCAGAAGGGATGCGTTTTACACAAGCATACGCAGGAAGTCCTGTAAGTGCTCCTTCACGTGCAACCCTGATGACCGGGCAACATAGCGGCCACACTCACGTACGAGGTAACAAGGAATACTGGCCTCAGTCGGCAGTCGTAACCTACGGAGAGAACCAAGATTACGCAGTTGTCGGTCAGGAACCATACGATTCAGCTCATGTTATCCTCCCCGAAGTCATGAAGAAGAACGGATACACAACCGGTATGTTCGGCAAATGGGCAGGAGGTTACGAAGGCTCCTGGTCTACTCCCGACAAGCGAGGCGTAGACGAATTCTACGGATACATATGTCAGTTCCAGGCACACTTATACTATCCCAATTTTTTGAATCGCTATAGCCGTTCGAAAGGCGACAAGGAAGTGAAACGTATCGTACTGGAAGAAAATATCAAGTACCCGATGTTTGGTGACGACTATTTCAAACGCCCGCAATATTCGGCAGACCTTATTCATCAAGAGGCACTAAAATGGCTGGACGCACAAACTGGAGAGCAACCGTTCTGCGGCATTTTCACATACACCCTTCCCCATGCAGAACTGGCACAACCACACGACTCCATTTTTAACGATTATAAAAAGAAATTCTTTACCGACAAGACATGGGGCGGCGAAAAAGGATCACGATATAATCCTTCTGACCACACTCATGCACACTTTGCCGGTATGA
>OMAV01000120.1_pt1 | contig 17613 bp, 16 predicted proteins | sample 1644751 | NCBI WGS metagenome assembly OMAV01 (sample SAMEA103958141, study PRJEB25191) | human gut metagenome | biome: human-associated habitat [ENVO:00009003]; feature: intestine environment [ENVO:2100002]; material: feces | place: Germany | collected 2013/2015
TAACGGTTTATGTAAGGTCAGCTCTTTGTGACACAACGGGAGTTTTATTACTTTCGAGTACCGATGATATCATTCTGTGAAGGAGGGAAGAAAGATGCCTAGAAGAGGTAACATTGCTAAGCGCGATGTCTTAGCTGATCCTATTTACAATTCCAAGATGGTCACTCGCCTGGTCAACAGCGTGATGCTGGATGGCAAGAAGGGCGTCGCTCAGAAGATCGTTTATGAGGCATTCTCCATGATTCAGGAGAAGACCGGCAACGATCCTCTGGAGACTTTCGAGAAGGCGATGGAGAACATCATGCCCAGCCTCGAGTGCAAGACCCGCCGTGTGGGTGGCGCAAACTACCAGGTCCCCCTGGAAGTCAGCCCCGCTCGCCGCGAGACCCTGGGTCTGCGCTGGCTGACTGCCTACAGCCGCAGCCGTGGTGAGAAGACCATGGCTCAGCGTCTGGCTGCTGAAATCATGGATGCTGCCAACAACACTGGTAACGCCGTGAAGAAGCGTGAGGATACTCACAAGATGGCAGAGGCTAACAAGGCTTTCGCTCATTTCCGTTATTGATCTGTTCTGTAGGAGGTTAATTTCATGGCTACACCCAGAGAAGTTTCTCTTCAGATGACGAGAAATATCGGCATTATGGCCCACATTGATGCTGGTAAAACTACTACTACCGAGCGTATTCTGTACTACACCGGTATCAACCACAAGATCGGCGAAGTTCATGATGGCGGCGCTACCATGGACTGGATGGTTCAGGAGCAGGAGCGTGGTATCACCATCACTTCCGCTGCTACCACCTGCTACTGGAGCCACTCTGAAACCCAGAAGGATCCGGTTGCATTCAAAAAGAACCGTCACCGCATCAACATCATCGACACCCCGGGCCACGTGGACTTCACCGTTGAGGTCCAGCGTTCCCTGCGCGTGCTGGACGGTTCTGTGACCGTTCTGGCTGCAAAGGGCGGTGTTGAGCCGCAGTCTGAGACCGTTTGGCGTCAGGCTGACGAGTATAAGGTTCCCCGTATGGTGTACGTCAACAAGATGGACACCATGGGTGCCGACTTCTTCCGCTGCATCAAGATGCTGCACGATCGTCTGCACGCAAACGGCGTGGCAATCCAGCTGCCTATCGGTCAGGAGGATACCTTCCGCGGTATCGTTGACCTGGTCGATATGAACGCTGAGGTCTACTACGACGACATGGGCAACGACATGCGCACCGAGGAGATCCCCGAGGATATGCGTGAGCAGGCCGAGGAGTACCACAACATTCTGATCGAGGCTGTTGCTGAGAACGACGAAGAGCTCATGGAAAAGTACCTCGAGGGCGAGGAGATCACCCGTGCCGAGCTGAAGGCTGCGATCCGCAAGGAGACCATCGCTAACACGCTGGTTCCCGTTGTCTGCGGTTCTTCCTACAAGAACCGTGGTGTCCAGAAGCTGCTGGACGCTATCGTTGACTATATGCCCGCTCCTACCGATGTCCCTGACATCAAGGGCGTGAATCCCGAGACTGAGGAAGAGGAGACCCGTCCGTCTTCTGACGACGCTCCCTTCGCAGCTCTGGCCTTCAAGATCGCTACCGACCCGTTCGTTGGTAAGCTGGCATACTTCCGTGTTTACTCCGGTAAGGTTGAGGCAGGTACCACTGTCTACAACTCCGTGAAGGACAGCAAGGAGCGTATGGGCCGCATCCTGCAGATGCACTCCAACCACCGCAAGGATATCGACTGCTGCTACGCAGGTGATATCGCTGCTGTTGTCGGTCTGAAGAACACCACTACCGGTGACACTCTGTGTGATGAGAATCATCCCATCATTCTGGAGTCCATGAAGTTCCCCGAGCCCGTTATCCGCGTTGCAATCGAGCCTAAGACCAAGGCCGGCAACGAGAAGATGGGCATCGCGCTGGCAAAGCTGGCCGAAGAGGATCCGACCTTCAAGACCTACACCGATGAAGAGACCGGCCAGACCATCATTGCTGGTATGGGCGAGCTGCATCTGGAGATCATTGTTGACCGTCTGCTGCGTGAGTTCAAGGTTGAAGCAAACGTGGGTGCACCTCAGGTTGCTTACCGTGAGACCATCCGCAAAGAGGCCAACCAGGAGACCAAGTACGCACGTCAGTCCGGTGGTAAGGGCCAGTACGGTCATGTTAAGATCAAGATCGAGCCCAACGAGCCCGGCAAGGGTTACGAGTTCGTCAACGCCATCGTTGGCGGTGCCATCCCGAAGGAATACATCCCGGCTATCGACAACGGTATCCAGGGTGCTATGAAGTCCGGCGTTCTGGCTGGCTATCCTGTCGTTGATGTCAAGGTCACCCTGTGGGATGGTTCTTATCATGAGGTCGACTCCTCTGAAATGGCCTTCTCCATTGCTGGTTCTATGGCGTTCAAGGATGCTATGCGCAAGGCTGATCCCATCATCACCGAGCCCATCATGAAGGTGGCTGTCATCGTCCCCGATGAGTATCTGGGCGATGTTATCGGCGACCTGAACGCCCGCCGTGGTCAGATCCAGGGCATGGAAGCTATGGCTGGTACTCAGCGCGTCAATGCATTTGTGCCTCTGGCTCAGATGTTCGGCTACGCTACCGACCTGCGTTCCAAGACCCAGGGCCGTGGCCAGTATGTCATGGAGCCGTCTCACTACGAGCCGGTGCCCAAGAACATTGCTGACCAGATCATTGCTGGCCGCACCAAGGGCTGATTCCTGAAAAATGGATAAAGATTTTGCCGGGGTAGTGTAACCTCGGCAAAATTTCCTGTAAAAGCACTTGATTTTACAGGGCAAATTTAGTAGAATAGCCTTGCAATGCAATGTCTGCATCTTGCAGGGTTGTTGTAACCAAATATCAAAACCTAAATTAAGGGAGGATATTCCAATGGCTGAAAAGGCAAAGTTCGACCGTTCTAAGCCGCATGTGAACATCGGCACCATCGGTCACGTTGACCACGGCAAGACCACTCTGACCGCCGCTATCACCAAGTACCTGGCTCTGAAGGGCGACGCAGACTTCATGGATTATGCCAACATCGATAAGGCTCCTGAGGAGCGTGCTCGTGGTATCACGATCAACTCCGCTCACGTTGAGTATCAGACCGACGCTCGTCACTATGCTCACGTTGACTGCCCGGGCCATGCTGACTACGTTAAGAACATGATCACTGGTGCTGCTCAGATGGACGGCGCTATCCTGGTCGTTGCTGCTACCGATGGTCCCATGCCCCAGACCCGTGAGCACATCCTGCTGGCTCGTCAGGTCGGCGTGCCCTATATCGTCGTGTTCATGAACAAGTGCGATATGGTCGACGACGAAGAGCTGCTGGATCTGGTTGAGATGGAGATCCGTGAGCTGCTGACCGAGTACGACTTCCCCGGCGACGACACCCCGATCATTCGTGGTTCCGCTCTGAAGGCTCTGGAGTCTACCTCCACTGATCCCAATGCTCCCGAGTATGCTTGCATCAAGGAGCTGATGGACGCTGTTGACACCTATATCCCCAACCCCGATCGTGAGGAAGACAAGCCCTTCCTGATGCCCATCGAGGATGTCATGACCATTTCTGGCCGTGGTACCGTTGCTACCGGTCGTGTTGAGCGTGGTATCGCCAAGGTTGGCGACGCTATGGAGATCGTCGGCATCAAGCCCGATCGTCTGAACACCACCATCACCGGTCTGGAGATGTTCCGTAAGTCTCTGGACTTCGCTGAGGCTGGCGATAACATCGGCGCTCTGCTGCGTGGTGTTGATCGTACCCAGATCGAGCGTGGCCAGGTTCTGGCTAAGCCCGGCACTGTGCACCCCCACAACGTCTTTGAGGCTCAGGTCTACGTCCTGACCAAGGACGAAGGCGGCCGTCACACCCCGTTCTTCTCCAACTATCGTCCTCAGTTCTACTTCCGTACCACCGACGTGACCGGCATCATCACCCTGCCCGAAGGCACTGAGATGTGCATGCCCGGCGATAACGTCATGATGCACGTTGAGCTGCTGACCCCCGTTGCTATGGAAGAGGGCCTGCGTTTCGCTATCCGTGAGGGTGGCCGTACCGTTGGTTCTGGCGTTGTTGGCAAGATCATTGAGTGATTTTGACCCTTCGCGCCTTTCCTAAGGCTAAAGGTTAAACTTACGAGAGACCTTCCCATTCCGGAGAGTGGGAAGGTCTCTTTTTGTTTTAGATCCTCTGTCTGTAAGGGCAGGGGATTTTTTTTTGCGGCATGTCACAACTCTTTGTTTACAAAACAAGGTTGTTCTGGTATACTGAAAAAGGAAATGCTGGAAAAGTCCTATCGGCTGGTGCTGAGGGAATTCAGCAAAAAGAAGCAGCGAGAACTTCTGGAAGGTGTGAAGAGTAATGCCGTTTGATTATAAGAAAGAGTACAGGGAATTTTATCTCCCGCCGAAAAAACCGCACCTGATTACGATACCGCGTATGAATTTTGTGGCAGTGCACGGCAAGGGCGACCCGAATGCTCCGGGTGGAGCCTATCAGGAGGCTATGGGAGTGCTGTACGGCATTGCTTTCACCATCAAAATGAGCTATAAGGGCAGCCACAAGATGGACGGCTATTTTGAATATGTGGTTCCACCGTTGGAGGGCTTGTGGCATCAGAAGGGCGTGGATGGCGTTGACTATGCACATAAAGAAACATTTGAGTGGACATCCATGATCCGACTGCCAGAATTCGTGACGCCGGAAGCGTTTGATTGGGCCGTACAGGAAGCAACGGCAAAAAAGAAAAAGGATTTTTCCAAGGCGGAATTTCTGACCTATGACGAGGGACTTTGCGTTCAGTGCCTGCATATCGGCCCTTATGATGAAGAACCGAAAACGCTGGCGCAGATGGATGCCTTTGCCGTAGAGCAGGGGTATAGGCTTGATTTTTCAGAGACACGCTTCCACCACGAAATTTATCTGAGTGATCCTCGCCGCGCTGCACCGGGAACACTGAAAACGGTTCTGCGGCATCCCATACGTGAAAAATAAAAACAGGAAAAATCACAAATGATGTCGCTTTTATTTGGCAGATGTGCTATACTGATTTTATCTGTAGAAACACATTGAATGGATAAGGGAGGAGAGAACTTCATGCAGCATGAAACTGTCATCGTGCTGGACTTTGGCGGCCAGTACAATCAGCTGATCGCGCGCCGCGTCCGCGAGAACAATGTCTACTGTGAAATCTATTCCTATAAAACCGATCTGTCGGTTATCAAGGCAAAGAACCCCAAGGGTATCATCTTTACCGGTGGCCCCAACAGCGTTTATCTGGAGGATTCCCCCACGATCGACCCGGAGATCTTCAGCTGGGGCGTGCCCGTGCTGGGCATCTGCTACGGCAGCCAGCTGATGATGCATCTGCTGGGCGGCCATGTCTGCCGTGCACCGGAGCGTGAGTACGGCAAGACTGAGGTGTTCGTGGACACGAACAGCAAGATGTTCACCGATGTGCAGCCCTCCACCATTTGCTGGATGAGCCACAACGACTATATTGAGCAGGCAGCGCCCGGCTTTAAGATCACTGCTCACACGGTCAACTGTCCGGTAGCTGCGGCAGAGAACGCTGAGAAGGGCCTGTACGCGGTCCAGTTCCATCCGGAAGTGCTGCACACTGCGGAAGGCAAGAAGATGCTGCGCAACTTCGTGTACAACGTCTGCGGCTGCACCGGCGACTGGAAGATGGACTCCTTTGTGGAAAACAACGTCAAGGCCCTGCGTGAGCGCATCGGCGATGGCAAGGTGCTGTGCGCCTTGTCCGGCGGCGTGGATTCCTCCGTTCTGGCAGCTATGCTGGCTAAGGCCATCGGCAAGCAGCTGACCTGCGTGTTCGTGGATCACGGTCTGCTGCGTAAGAACGAGAAGGAAGAGGTCTGCTCTGTATTCGGCCCGGGCAATGCCAACGGCTTTGATATCAACTTTATCTGTGTGGATGCCCGCGAACGCTACTTTGCAAAGCTGGCTGGTGTCACCGAGCCGGAGCGCAAGCGCAAGATCATCGGCGAGGAGTTCATCCGGGTCTTTGAGGAGGAGTCCAAGAAGATCGGCAAGGTGGATTTCCTGGCACAGGGTACCATTTACCCGGATGTCGTTGAGAGCGGTCTGGGCGGTGAGTCCACTGTTATCAAGAGCCACCACAACGTCGGCGGTCTGCCCGACACCGTGGACTTCAAGGAGTTGGTGGAGCCGCTGCGCAACCTGTTCAAAGACGAGGTGCGTCAGGCCGGCCGTGAGCTGGGCCTGCCCGAATATCTGGTCAGCCGTCAGCCGTTCCCCGGCCCGGGCCTTGGCATCCGCATCATCGGCGAAGTGACCCCGGAGAAGGTGGCTATCGTGCAGGATGCCGACGCGATCTGGCGTGAGGAGATCGCAAAGGCGGGTCTGGATAAGGAGATCAGCCAGTACTATGCAGCCTTGACCAACATGCACAGTGTGGGCGTCATGGGCGACGAGCGCACCTATGATTATGCTGTGGCGCTGCGTGCTGTGACCACCACCGACTTCATGACCGCGGAGAGCTATAATATGCCCTGGGATGTTCTGGGCACTGTCACCAGCCGCATCGTCAATGAGGTCAAGCATGTGAACCGCGTGTTCTATGATTGCACCGGTAAGCCGCCGGCAACCATTGAGCTCGAGTAATCTGCAAAACCTGAAAAGTATTGATACAATGCGATATTTTGAGAACCAAAAGGTGCTCTGATACTGCTTTGATACTATCAGGCGATTATTCATAAAGAGAGACATGAGAATGCCCTCTGAGAAACGGTAAGTTTTTCAGAGGGCATTTTTGTGTCTTTTATTCTTTACGCCACTTTTTCTTCGGCTCGTACCGGCCGCAGCCGTCGGCAGTCTGAGGCCAGTTGAGCTTCCATTCCAGATACTCTTCCTTGGTGATCTCGCCCTCCCGGAGCTGTTTCTTGCGAAGCTGCCACTCCTTCAGGAACTCATCCAGCAGGCGATATCGGAAGCTGACTGCCATGTGCTTTTCCGGGAAATCTGGGTCGGTGGTGTCTGTGACCTCGTAGAGCCGGGTGCCGGGATAGTGTTCGTCCAGCTCGAACAGGGTGTACATCACATCCTCTGCGGCGTACAGGGTCGGCTCATAGAGGGAACGGTAGTTCACATCCAGTACCTCCGCAATCTTGCGGAGCAGCTCTTCTTTAGGAGTGCGGGTGTTGCTTTCGTATTGTGCGATGCGGATGTCTGCGCTTTTCTCCTCAAACCCGATGGCAATGCCCAGTTCTTTCTGGGTCATACCTCGGAGGTTGCGGACACGTTTGATGCGGTCACCGACTGCCATGCGATTGCCTCCTGACTTAAACATATTTGTTGAACCCAGTATAGCACAGAAAAACAGGAGGTGCAATAGAAAATAAACAAAAAAGTTTAAGATTTTACCCGAAAATCCCTTGACTTAACGGAATGTGTTTAGTATAATGAGAACACCAAAAGATAAGCAAAAATGCTTAGTAAAATTGAATGACCGCCAAACTGACCCAAACCGCCAAGACCTTCCGAAAGGAAGCGAGCGCTCCGTAAGGGGACGGCACAGCACCGCAAAGGGGATATGCCTGCCGGAAGTCAGCGAGGATGAAGCGGCACCGAAACGAAACCGACAAGGAAAGGACAAAAAATGGCAAACAGCATTTTTATCAAGGCAGACGAGCTGGCAAAGGAACTGGACATCTCCCAGGGTCTGGCGTACAAGATGATTGCCCAGTGGAACGAGGAACTGAAGGCCAAAGGCTACACGACCGTAGGAGGCCGGGTAAGCAGGAGGTACTATCAGGAGAAGATCTACGGGGCAGGAGAGGAGTGATAAGATGCCAGCCTACAAAGACAGCAGGCAAGGCACATGGTACGCTTCCTTCTACTTCGAGAACTGGCAAGGTGTGAAGCAGAAGAAGCTGAAACGGGGATTTGCCACCAAGAAGGACGCTCTGGCGTGGGAGCGGGAGTTCCTTCTTCAGCAGGCGGCAGACCTGACCATGACCTTTGAAGCCTTCGTGGAAATTTATATCACGGACAAGAAAAAGCGACTCCGGGAAAACACCTGGTTTGTCAAGGAGCATATCATCCGAACGAAAATCTTACCGTATTTCAAAGAAAAGCGGCTCAGCGAGATCAAGCCGCGGGATGTGATCGCATGGCAGAACGAGATGCTGAACTACCGGGACAAAAACGGCAAGGCCTACTCGCCGACCTACCTCAAGACGCTCCATGGACAGCTCAGTGCCATTCTGAACCACGCCGTCCGGTTCTACGGGCTGAAATCAAACGCAGCAGCCACAGCCGGGTGCATGGGGTCGGAAAAGCACAAGGAGATGCTCTTCTGGACAAAGGAGGAGTACCTCAAGTTCGCAGAGGTCATGATGGACAAGCCGCAATCCTACTACGCCTTTGAAGTCCTCTACTGGTGTGGCATCCGGGAGGGCGAGCTGCTGGCTCTGACTCCGGCAGACTTCGACTTGGACAAGGGGCTGCTCTCCATCACCAAATCCTATCAAAGGCTGAAAGGCCGGGATGTGATCACCGACCCGAAAACACCCAAGAGCGTCCGGGTCATCCAGATGCCGCAGTTTCTGACGGACGAGATCAGAGACTATCTGAAATCCCTCTACAAAATCCAGCCAGACCAGCGGATCTTTGAGGTGACCAAGAGCTACCTGCACCACGAGATGGACAGGGGAGCCAAGGAAGCCGGGGTGAAGCGGATACGAATCCACGACCTGCGGCACTCCCATGTGTCGCTGCTGATCGAGATGGGCTTCTCGGCTCTGGCAATCGCAGACCGGGTGGGGCATGAGAGCGTGGACATCACCTATAAGTACGCCCACCTCTTCCCCTCAAAGCAGCAGGAGATGGCGCAGAAGCTGGACATGGAGCGAAAGGAGGGATGAAGATGGAACGAGTACTCGACCAGCAAGGCCGCTGGCGGAACAAGGTAGTAGCCTTCCGAATGTCCCCGGAAGAGGACAAGGTTCTGGAAGCCAAAGTAAAGCTCTCCGGGCTGACCAAACAGGAGTATATCATCCGCCGCTTGACCGATCGGGAGATCACCGTGGTAGGCAACCCAAGGGTCTACAAAGCCCTGCGAGACCAGATGAAGCTGATCCATCAGGAATTGCAGCGGCTGGCCGTGGATGAAGAAGTTCCGCCGGACTTGCTGGAGACCCTGCAAATGGTGGCTCTGACGTTGAACGGACTTAAGGAGGAATGCGAATGACGGACAATAGAAAAACGACCGTACCGTGTGCATCTGTTGGCGCAGATGCGGTACAGTCGTCCTCAAAAATCAACACCAATATTATAACAAATTCTGACAAGCAAATCAATCTGCAAGCCGCGAAAAAGTCAAACAATTTCGGGCTGAACACGGTATCAATGACCGAACTGTACGACACGGTGTATCCACCCCGGAGACCCATCGTGAACGACCTGCTGTACAGCGGCACCTACCTCTTTGTAGGTGCGCCCAAGGTGGGTAAGTCCTTCTTCATGGGGCAGCTTGCCTACCATGTGGCGATGGGGCTTCCGCTGTGGGAGTACGAGGTGCATCAGGGCACCGTCCTCTACCTGGCATTGGAGGACGATTACGCCCGGCTGCAGCGGCGGCTCTCCCGGATGTTCGGGGTAGAGGAGACCAGCAATCTCTACTTCGCAACGCAAGCTAAGTCCGTGAGCGAGGGACTTGACCAGCAGTTGGAAGGATTCATCCGGGAGCACCCGGATGTACGGCTCATCATCATCGACACCCTGCAGAAGGTGCGGGAGATCGGCGGTGACCGATACAGCTACGCCAGCGACTACGAGATCGTGACCAAACTGAAAACTTTCAGCGACAGGTACGGCATCTGCCTGCTGGTGGTTCATCACACCCGGAAGATGGAAGCCGAGGACAGCTTTGATATGATCTCCGGTACCAACGGTCTGTTGGGTGCAGCGGATGGCGCATTCATCATGCAGAAGAAGCGGCGCACGGACAACACCGCCCTGCTGGACATTGTGGGACGTGACCAGCCGGATCAGGAGTTGACGTTGGAGTTCAACCGGGAACACTGCGTGTGGGAGTTCCAAGGAGCCGAAACGGAACGCTGGAAGCTGCCGCCCGACCCGCTTCTGGAAACGGTGGCAAAGATGCTCACCCCGGAACAGCCAGAGTGGAGCGGTACGCCCACGGAGCTGCTGGAACGTCTGCCGGGTGTGAGCATACAGGCAAACATCCTGACCCGGAAGCTGAACGTGAGTGCCGACAGGCTCTACAACGATTATGGAATTCGGTACGAAAGCAAGCGCACCCATGAGGGCAGAGTGGTCAAATTAACGCTGGAAAATTCTGGGACGTGACGATTCGTGACGGTTGTGACGGTATTTTTGCTACTATGTAAAATACCGTCACAATCGACACAACCGACACGGGATGGTGATAACGATGAAAAATGTGCAGATTTCGCAGGAACTTTTCGTCGCCTTGCTGCATTATCATTTGAGCGGCGAAAATGAGTACGAAGAGGTCATTGAGCAGGGTCTGGAGCAAAAATTGGATGCGATGCTGCGGCATGAGCTGTATGCCCAGTACAAGACAGCACCCACCGAGGAACAGCGGGAGCAGGCTCGGCAGGAGTATCTGGACAGACGAGGCGTGCCAGAAAGCTTCCGCTGGTGAGTTCCTCTATTGGCAAAGTACAGGAGCGTGTCACGCTCCTGTGAATGCAATCACGCAGGAAGGTGGAGTTGGACCGGGCAGCGGTGAGATGCAGCGAAACCCCGTCCGCAGACGGAAGCCCCCGGCAGGGCGCAAAGGCATCTTTTGATGGACGGAACGTCTGTCAAAAGTGCTTTTGCGTTACTTTCGACGAAAGTAACAAAGCCTTTGCCGTGTCCGGCACCAGTTACTTCCACAGAGAAAGGACGTGCGATTGAAAAGAACCATTTCCGCAATGCGGGGCCCCGGTTCCCTCAACCATAACCGGAGAAGTTTCACCGCTGAAAACGTTGACCCGAAGCGCAGCAGCCTGAATGTCGTGTACCGGGATGAGCCGATTCAGAAGGTGTACCACGAACTGTTTGACAAGGCGGTGGACCGTTACAATGCCAAGCAGAAGCGCAAAGACCGCTGTATCAACGACTACTATGAGCACCTGCGGACAGGCAAGCAGGAAAAGCTCTTCCATGAGTTGATCGTCCAGATCGGCAACAAAGATGATATGGGTGTCTTGGCCGAGAACGGCGCACTGGCAAAGGAACTGCTGGACGAGTATATGCAGGGCTTCCAAGAACGTAACCCGACACTGCGGGTGTTCGGAGCATTCCTCCACATGGATGAAGCTACGCCCCATCTGCACATCGACTTCGTGCCGTATGTGTCCGGCTGGAAAGGCAAAGGACTGGACACCAAGGTTTCCCTGAAGCAGGCTCTGAAGGCCTTGGGCTTTGCAGGCGGCTCCAAGCGAGAATCCGAGCTGAACCAGTGGATCAACGCCGAGAAAGAGCAGCTTGCCGCCGTGATGGAGCGGCACGGCATCGAGTGGGAACAGAAAGGCACCCACGAAGAGCACCTGTCTGTGCTGGACTTCAAAAAACAGGAGCGTAGTAAAGAGGTAGCGGCTCTGGAAGCTGCCAAGCAGGAGTGCCAGACCGACCTGACCGAGATGCAGGAACAGCTGGAAACAGCGCAGACAGCCGTAGAAGTCGCTGAACAGCGGGTACAGAAAGCAGAGCTGACCTACCAGAAGCAGAGCCAGAAGCTGAACAAGCTGGCTCCCATTATGGAAGGTTTGGAAAACCTGTCAGCGCAGTACTCCCAGCGGCCAGAAGAATGGGTGCCAGAAGCAGCCACATTTGAGACCGCCAAGAGCTATCGGGAGAAGAAGGCCATGCCGCTGATCCAGAAGTTGGTGAAGGTACTCTTTGCCCTCCATCGGAAGTACTGGGAGGTCAAGGATGAGCGGGATAAGTATCTGCACTTCTATCAGGACGAGAAGAAAGCTACCCATCATCTAAGCCAGCGGCTGAAAGAGGTGGAGGCTGAAAACTCTCAGTTCTATGCGATGAAACGTGATTTCAGGCGAGTATGGAACTATTTCGGTGCCGAAAAGATGCAGCAGGTCATTGGACTTATGAGGGAACAGGAGCAGACAACAGATAGGTGCCAGAAGAAGAGCAGACAGAGCAGCGTAGAGCTGTAAGCATAGCAGACCCCCGCCAGCGAATGTTGGCGGGGGTCTGTACATATAAGTGATAATTCGACCCCGAAAAATGCAATAGAAATTTTTATCGGCTTGCAATCACGGAAAAGCTGTGGTACGCTTTACTAGGATAGTATAAAGGGAAAGTGTATCCTTTTTAGAAAAAGACACCATGGTGTACCAATAGTGGTACATTTACTATGTTAAAATGAAAGAAAACAATGCGGAAATCCGCATTTGATGGAGGAAATAAAAATGGTAGACACCAAAAAAGAGCAGGAACGCGAAGAACTGCACCGTGCAATCTGGGCGATTGCGGATGATCTGCGCGGCGCAGTGGACGGATGGGATTTCAAGAGCTACGTTCTCGGTACGATGTTCTACCGTTATATTTCGGAGAACATTGCCAGCTATATCAATCAGGGCGAAATTGATGCAGGCAACCCGGACTTCCGCTATGAGGATATGCCTGATGCAGAGGCAGAGCAGGCACGGGAAGGGCTGGTACAGGAAAAAGGGTTCTTCATCCTGCCCAGTGAGTTGTTCTGCAATGTACGGGCAAAAGCGGCCAGCGATGAAAACCTCAACGAAACGCTGGAAACAGTCTTCCGGCACATTGAGGAATCCGCAAAGGGCAGCTCCTCTGAGGGACAGTTTGCAGGGTTGTTCGATGATTACGATGTCAACAGCAATAAGCTGGGTGCGACTGTTGCCAAGCGCAATGAGAAGCTCGTGAAACTGCTGAACGGCGTGGCAGATATGAACCTTGGAGATGTGAAAGAGCATGACATTGATGCTTTTGGCGATGCCTACGAATACCTGATGACCATGTACGCCAGCAATGCGGGCAAGTCCGGCGGCGAGTTCTTTACGCCTGCCGATGTTTCGGAGCTGCTGACCCGGCTGGGTACGGTAGGCAAGAAGGAAATCAACAAGGTATATGACCCGGCCTGCGGTTCCGGTTCGCTGCTGCTGAAGGCAGAAAAGGTGCTGGGACGGGATGCCGTGCGCAACGGCTTCTTTGGGCAGGAAATCAACATCACAACGTACAACCTGTGCCGCATCAATATGTTCCTGCACGACATCGAATTTGACAAATTCGACATTGCCTGTGAGGACACGCTGACCAATCCGCAGCACTGGGATGATGAACCTTTTGAGCTGATCGTATCGAATCCGCCGTACTCCATCAAGTGGGCCGGTGACGAGAATCCGCTGCTCATCAATGACCCGCGTTTTGCTCCGGCTGGTGTGCTGGCTCCGAAGAGCAAGGCAGACTTGGCCTTTATTATGCACTCGCTGGCATGGCTGGCTTCCAACGGTACGGCTGCAATCGTCTGTTTCCCCGGCATCATGTACCGTGGCGGCGCAGAGCAGAAAATTCGCAAGTATCTGGTGGACAACAACTTCATTGACTGCATCATCCAGTTGCCGAGCAACCTGTTCTTTGGTACCAGTATTGCCACCTGCATCATGGTGCTGAAAAAGGGTAAAACGGACAATAAGGTGCTGTTCATTGATGCTTCTTCCGAGTGCGTCAAGGTGACGAACAACAACAAACTAACCCCGGAGAACATCAATAAGATCGTGGATACTTTTGCACAGCGGGCAGAAGAAGCACACTTCTCCCATCTGGCAGAGTATTCCGAGGTACAGGAAAATGACTATAATCTGTCGGTTTCCACTTATGTGGAGGCTAAGGACACCCGTGAGAAGATCGACATTGTAAAGCTGAACGCTGAAATTGCGCAAATCGTAGCACGAGAAAACGAACTGCGGGCCGCCATTGACCAGATCGTGGCAGAAATCGAGGGCTGAGATGGAAAACGAAAAGAAAGATTCTGCATTGGTACGTTCTTCTGCGGCGGAATACCTGACCTTTGTTGCCTCTACGGGCGAGGACAAGGACAGCATTGAGATGCGCTACGAGGATGAAAACATCTGGCTGACGCAAAAGATGATGGCGACCCTTTACGATGTATCTGTCGCAGCGATAAACCAGCACCTGAAAAAGATTTTTGAGGATGGGGAATTGCAGGAAGAAGCAGTTATTAAGAAATACTTAATAACTGCCACGGACGGAAAAAAGTACAACACGAACCACTATAACTTACAGGCAATCATTGCGGTCGGCTTCAAGGTGAACAACCAGCGGGCAGTGCGGTTTCGTGTCTGGGCAAATCAGATCGTGGAGCAGTACACCATCAAGGGATGGGCAATGGACGAGGAACGCCTGAAAAACGGCGGCACAGTCCTGACCAAGAAATACTTTGAAGAGCAGTTGGAGCGCATCCGGGAAATTCGTATTTCGGAGCGCAACTTCTACCAGAAACTCACTGACATTTACGCCACTTCGCTGGATTATGACCGCAATGCGCTGACCACAAAAGAGTTCTTTGCAAAGGTGCAGAACAAGATGCACTATGCCGTGCATCGCCATACGGCGGCAGAGCTGATCTATGAGCGTGCCGATGCCGAAAAGCCGCACATGGGGCTCCACACATGGAAGGATGCTCCCAACGGCAAAATCAAAAAGAGCGATGTTTCGGTGGCGAAAAACTATCTGACCGAAGATGAAATGAAGTCCATGGAGCTGATCGTTTCGGCATACCTCGACCTTGCCGAGAACCGTGCCCGCCGTCATATCCCCATGACCATGGAGGACTGGGCCAAGCGGCTGGACATCTATTTGCAGGCAGATGATCTGGAAGTGTTGAGGGATGCAGGCAAAATCTCGGCACAGCTTGCAAAAATGCACGCCGAAACGGAGTTTGAAAAGTATCGTGTGGTGCAGGATCGGCTGTACCAGAGCGATTTTGACAGGTATTTGGAGGAAACTATTGGTACAGAGTGACCTAGGTGGAGGCGAAAAGCTGTGGGAAAAATCAGAGAAAACGAGCCGCTACCCCCGCATACGAGATTGTCGTATGATGAATGTTACGCTAAACTGATTTTGGAAAAAATCTTTCCGAACAGATATGAAAATCTACAATTAAGCGATAAGCCAGATTTGAGAGATTTGAAACATAATATTGGTATAGAAGTGACCTCTGTAATTCCAAAAGAAGAGCGAGAAGCATTAAACTTAGCGGCTATGATGCCGTATGTGAACGAACAATCCCAAGAGCGTAGACGCAAGAGATTGAAAAAAATGGGATATCGCTACACGAAGTATGGGATGGCACATCCACCTGAATCCTATATGTATGATGGCGATTTCAATGATGTAAATATAAAAGACACTCCTTGTAAAAGATTTCTTGAAGCATATGAAGAAAAAATAAGAAAACTAAATAGTGGCAATTATGCGGAATTAGAAGGATATGATTTGTATGTTTACTCAGAAGAAGTTATTGATAGTTGGATGATTCCAAAGCTCATACAGGCAGTAAACTCTATCAATGTAGGAGTAAAGAAATATAGATATATCTATTTCGTTACGCTATGTGAAATACTAGTGTTTGATACAGAACATGACGAATGCGCAGGAATTGATATAGCTGACGGAAGAAAACTTGATGGATTGGGAGAAAAAGCAAGGAAGATAGTTGAGGCTGGTGAAAAAAGATGAGTAAACTGGATAAACTGCTTCGGGAACTTTGCCCGGATGGTGTGGAAACATTTCCATTGGAAGAGTGCTGTAATATTCTTGATAAAAAACGTAAGCCTGTAACAAAAAACTCTCGCGAAAAGGGAGAATATCCCTATTATGGAGCTAATGGAGTACAAGATTACGTTTCTGATTATATTTTTAATGGAAAGTTTGTCTTAGTTGGAGAAGATGGTAGTGTAATAACAAAATCTGGCACACCTGTTGTGACATGGGCAGAAGGAAAAATTTGGGTTAATAATCACGCACATGTTATAGAAGAAAAGTCGGGGACAATGCTTCGGTACCTCTATTTTTATATTCAAACAATTGATGTTACTTCATTAATTCATGGAAATATCCCTAAACTTACGGGTAGGGATTTCCGGTCACTGAAAATTGCGCTTCCGCCGCTTGAAATTCAGCGTGAAATTGTCAGTATTTTAGACAATTTTACAAATCTTACAGCGGAACTTGCAGCGAAACTTACAGCGGAGTTTACAGCTCGCCAAAGGCAGTATGAGTTCTATCGGGATAAGCTATTGACTTTTGATGTCCTCAAGGAGGGGACGATTAACTTCTGCCAAAGAACACTTGGGGAAATGTTTGATTTCAGGAACGGCCTTAGCAAGGGCAAAGAGTTTTTTGGAAAGGGGACCCCATTTATTCGTTACACAGATGTTTTTACAAGAACATCCGAAACGGCGGAAGATATTGGATGGTCGTCTGTAATGCTTGATGATATGGATGATTGCGTCTTTAATGGCTTTACAATAAAGGCAACGCCGAAAACCAAAGAGCTTTTGCCCGAATACTGTGCTTATTGCTTTAGCACATCGGACTTTAGACAATATGTGACGAAACACTGTGCTTTTACAACACGAGCGTCCTTGACTGGAAACACGATTGCACAATATCGAATGACAATCCCGCCACTTGATATCCAAAGCCGTATTGTAAATGTGCTGGACAACTTTGAAAAGATTTGCTCCGACCTCAATATTGGCCTGCCCGCAGAGATTGAAGCAAGACAAAAGCAGTATGAATATTATCGAGATAAATTGTTGACGTTTAAGGAGGTGGCTGCAACGTGAGTGCAGCAAAAAAGGCTGGTGTAATTTATATCCTGACAAATCCCTCTTTCCCGGATTATGTAAAAATTGGCTATGCGACCAATATCGAGAATCGACTGAAACAGTTGAATCGGAGCGAATGTATCCCGTTTGCGTTCCGGGTATATGCTACTTATGATGTTTCGACTCCGCTACAAGATAAAGAACTGCATAGCCTGATTGACCGTTTGAATCCTGATTTGCGTGCTATTGATACGTTCGATGGCAAGACAAGAACAAAAGAGTTTTATGCAATGACAAAAGAGGATGCTTATGCGCTTTTGGAGAGCATTGCAAAATTAAGCGGCACAATGGACAAACTGCAGCGCCTTACCCCGGAAGGCCATGAGATTGCAGACGAAGAAGTTGCGGCTGAAATTCAGGAAGAAGCAAAAGAACGCAAAGCCCCGTTCTCATTTATTAAATGTGGTATTCCGATGGGGGCAGAGATCGTGCTGCAAAATCATCCTGAGGTTGTAGCCGTTGTAAAAGATGATAGGCAAATTGAGTATCAGGGTAAAACCTATTCGCTTTCTGCGTTGGCTCAAAAAATCATGCAGACGACCTATCCGCTACAAGGACCGGTGCATTGGCTTTATCAGGGAAGAAAACTGCGAGATATTCGAGTGGAACGAGAAGAAGCAGGTTTGTATGAGTAAAAGGCGGGTGTGAAAATGTCCTTTTTCAATATCGTTGCGGCTACCAATGAGGA
>OMAV01000121.1_pt1 | contig 17610 bp, 10 predicted proteins | sample 1644751 | NCBI WGS metagenome assembly OMAV01 (sample SAMEA103958141, study PRJEB25191) | human gut metagenome | biome: human-associated habitat [ENVO:00009003]; feature: intestine environment [ENVO:2100002]; material: feces | place: Germany | collected 2013/2015
TATTAGTGTAATATTTGCTAATCGTAAAAGATGAAGCATCACCAGCATCCTGCGGATTTAATTTATGCTCTTTTTCCCACTTATCAGGCATACCGTCGCCATCACTATCCTGTAGAGGAGTAGCTTTTCTCAATTCAGGCCAGCCTCCTGCTTGAACGGGTGTGTCAATAAAGCCATTATTTCCATATAATGAAATACCTCGTTTTATCTGACTCACTATTTCGCTATCATAACTGTCACGTACCAGACTGCAACCAGCTTGTTCCAATACTCTACGATACGCCTCCTGAGGTATATCCTCCTGAATAGGCTCGTATGCAAAAGGAAGACTAACCAGACAAGCAAGCGAATCTTTGCCAAAAACACCTTTTCTGTTGTCTTGAGAAACTGCCACATTCCCTTCTAATATATTACCACTTATATAATATCTTCCAGTACCGTCTTCAGCTACATCCAACAGTTTATAAGGACATTGAGTACCAGGCCCCGGTTTATAATAGTTGGCTACCATATTAATTTCACCATAACGTCCGCCTCCATAAGCCGCCTTAAATCCCCAGTTAAAGACAACATTATTACGGAAATCTACCATTTTCGTGCTATCAACCGATGAAAATCTCGGATTACGACTAGAATGATTTGCCAATAAATTGTGATGAAATGTCGCTTTATAGCCACCCCATATACCTCCAAAGCCATGACATCCTTTGGTATGAACAGAACATGTAAGACTCTGGTTAATCATGCACCACTGTACCGTCAGGTTCTTAGTCTTATAAATCGACAGACATTCATCAATCGACCAACTGGAGGTCAAATGATCCAGAATAACATGATGCTGTCCGTAACGTCCTCCACCTATACCGTCAGCGTCAGTTTTATATTTATCACCTACCCTGACACGAATATAGCGTATGATTACTTCGCTTGCATTCACAATTAAAGGATTATCTTTTAGACAAATCCCATCTCCCGGTGCGGTCTGACCGGCAATCGTAATACTATCATGATTAATACGTAGAGGAGTTTTCAATTCAATCGTACCATCTACATCGAAAACAACAATTCTAGCCCCGCTCTGCTCTACAGCTTCCCGAAAACTGCCTTTACCGGAATCATTCAGATTAGTGACTTTTATCACTTTTCCACCTCTTCCTCCTACCGTATATTTTCCATAACCTTCTGCTTCGGGGAAAGCCAGGTGCTGTGCTTGAACATTGCTAAACATCCCCAACAGAATGTATAGAAACCCAATTCTTTAAAAAAACATATCTATAAACATATAGCGAATCAGAAACAATATTAAAAAAGGCAAGATTAGGGATATATCTCCAATCCTGCCTTTTCATTTCTCATTTTACAAGATTAATAACATGGATGCTGCTGACCTGCCAATCCAGGATTCACATCAATAATACTTGTTGTACTGAAAGGTAATATTTCAACCATATTTTTCTGTAATCCATAGAACATTCTGGTTATAAATGTATTATCTTCATACTCACTAGAATCAACATACAAACCACCTTTGCTCTTAATAGTATGGCAGCCAAACATATTCAAGATAGTATAAGTAACTGGAGTCAACTTAGTTCCAGCTGGAGCTGAATTTTCAGAGAAATAAACATTACCTGCTTCATCTTCGTAAAATTCTTTTTCCAAGAAACCTCCATTTACATTATCATTCAAAATATTCAATTTAGCTATTTCATCAGCAGTTAGTCCCATAGTTACAAAATCACTTTCTTTAATTGAAATATATGGCAATGCAATAGTCGGGTCCTGATAAACTGCCGTACCACCTTTGTAAGCACGATATACATCTACATTAGCATATTTACCTTCTCTATTTGCCAACTGATACAATTTTTCTTTTTCGGCAGTAAGATGTTCATATAAGATACCCCAACGTGTCAAATCTGTTTTACGAAGAGACTCATGAGAAAGTTCCAATTTGCGTTCCTGAATTATTGCATTTTTAAATCCTTCATAGTCAGATGGTATTGTTCCTATCTTACTTTCATCATATTTGAAAGCACGCATACGTACCTGCTTAAACGCATCAATAGCATCCGATGTAGGACCATTATTTAACTCGTTTAAAGCTTCCGCATACATCAACAACACATCAGAATAACGCAACAGCGGGAAGTTTATATCACGACGACTGTCGGAAGTACCTCTGCTCTTACACCAGTTAATGCGGTATTTACCAACTCCTGATCCTATATATGTATTCATCTGATATGTACCGTCTGTGTACAAACCATAATTACAGATTGAAACATCGCGACGCTGGTCACCTTCATCAAATTCAAAATAGAATGTAGGCATTGTTATCATTTGTGCACCGCCTTTACCAAACGTACCTCCAGAACCATTCGTCGGAATACCATTTACATAACCAGTACGAACATCCGAAGAATTTGCTCCATACCATCCATATTCCAACATGGTTTCTTCATTGTACTGTTTCGTACACAAATCACGAAAGACCTCATCATAATTATCTAAAAGTCCATTTTCTTTTTGAGTAATAACAGCTTTACATGCATCTGCTGCTATTTGATACAATTCATGGATACGAGCTTTATCTTCACGTTGTGCAATGCGAACTGTAGAAGCATTATACGGAACAGTACTCAAATCCCAGCGCAAAGAATATCCAGCAGCATACAAAGCAACACGAGCTAAAATACCATAAGCAGAATTCTTTGTAAAACGTTCAGGAGTTGAAACCATTCCTTCACTTTGCCAAGGTAGTAAATCGATAGCTTGTTGCAAATCTCTGACACAATGATCGTAAATTGTATCACGGCTTACACGAGAAGAAGAGAAAGTAGTCAAATCGGATGTTGGAATATCAGTATACGGAACATCACCATAAAAACGTACAATATTCCAATATGCATATGCACGAATAGCCAAAGCTTCTCCCAATAAAGAATTTAATTTTTTCTGCTCACTCTCAGCAACTTTCATCGAAGGAATATTCTTTATGCAGACATTCACATATTCAATAGCCTTATACATGTTTGTATAGGTAGAACTCAACATAGAAGAAGTCGAAGTATAGTCATAATTAGAAACATTGTATTTGGAGTTTGTTTCCGAAGAACTAGCCTCATCTGTACCTTCCAACAACTGATATCCCAGTTCCTGAGTATGAATATTGGGATATGCACCAACAACGGCCATTTCTGCACGACCAACTGTTTCGAAAACAGAAGAACTATCAGCCTTTGATTCTGAAGGCATATCCAACCAGTCTTGACACGAAGCGCATGTAAATAATAGTGCCGATACGCCTACAATATTTATTATCTTTTTCATATTTATAAAATGCTATTAGAATGTTAAATTTACGCCAACAACCCAGCTCTTAGAACGTGGATAAGAAGAATTATCAATACCCGGAGTCAATGCACCACCTTCAGCAGAAACTTCAGGATCATAACCGCTATATCCTGTAATTGTAGCAATATTATTCAGTGTGCAATAAACTCTTGCATTATTTAATTTCAAATTCTGAATCCAAGCTTTAGGGAATGTATAACCTAAAGTAATCGTACTAAAACGTAAGTAAGAACCATCCTCAATATAATAACTGCTATGATCACTGATAGCTGTTTTATTATTCTGAGAAATATTCCACATAATGTCATCACCATATTGTCCAGGATTCAATTCAGCCAAACGCACCAAATCAGTAGCTTCTTTACCTGTAGCCGGATCAATCAATGTGAAACGATTATTCATTATCGCCAAAGAGTTCTGATTTGACAGATAAGGACCGATAAAGCGCTGAGTACTCATATTGAAGACATCATTACCAAATGAGAAATTCATAAATACAGATAAATCAAAACCTTTGTATCTGAATGTATTATTCATACCACCTGTAAACTTAGGTGCAGCGCTACCTATCACAGTACGGTCGTTTGTAGACCATACAGGATTCCCATTTTCATCTACTTCACCTGTTTGTGGAACATATTTAGCATCCCCAGGTTTTACTTGTGAACGATCAAATCCTTTCAATGATGGAACGCCGTCTTTTAACATATAGGTTCCATCTGGCTGTTGAACAAAATCATCTGTTGTATAAATTCCATCATATACTAATCCATAGAACTGTCCCAATGGTTTACCAACTTCTATCTTGTATCCCATGCGACTTTCATAATCTTGGATAAAGTAATTAGTTTCTTTATTACCGTAAAGTTCAAGTACTTTAGAACGGTTGAAAGCGATATTAAAATCAGTATTCCAAGTAAAATCTTTCGTACGAATATTAGTTGTATTCAATACCAATTCTACACCACGGTTACGGATAGCACCAATATTCTGATACTGGTCACTATAACCTGTTGAAGTTGGAATCTTATTCTTAATCAAAAGATTTGAAGACTCATTATTATAGAAATCAACTGACAGATTTACGCGGCTTCCTAATACCGATATATCCAAACCAACATTTGTAGTTGTTGTTTTTTCCCATTTCAAGTTAGAATTACCAAGTGTAGATCCCGGTACATAAGTAATGTAATCACTTCCATTAATGCCATAATGTCCAGATCCATAGCTTGTAGCATACATGTTATTATCGATATTATTATTACCAGCTGTACCATAACCAACACGAAGCTTCAAGTTATCCAGAAAATCAACATCTTCTAAGAAAGCTTCTTCAGAAATACGCCATGCAGCAGATGCAGAAGGGAAAATTCCCCACTGATTTCCTTTTGCGAATTTTGAAGAGCCATCAGCACGTAATGTTCCAGTAAACAAATAACGTTCCTTAAAGTTATAAGAAAGACGACCAAATACAGATACCAAACCTTCACGACTCTTACCAGACTTCCATGTATAAGGTTCACCCATGCTCACATCATTCAGTCCAAAATTACCATCTGTAAATTTACGGTACTCATTATCCAAATTCATTGATTCTGTATACCAAGTTTCCTGACCTAACAATATATTAAAATCATGAGCATGGTCATCTAAGTCGAAGGCATAGTTTAATGTATTGGTTACCTGCCATGAATATTTTTCATCATTATTACGATAGCCGTAACCATAAGGACTCTGATTAGCATCAGCCTGACGAGTAGAACCATTATCCCAATAATCTTCCCGCACCTGCTGCCACATATAGCTGGCTGCAGTACGCCAAGTCAAATTCTTTATGATATCAATTTCGATACCAGCATTTACTGTAGCAAAACGAGTGTATTTTTCCTGATCAATTGCCTCATTATCCAACAATGGGTTATTAATATCATAACTATCAGCACCAGGCATATCAGAATATGCATCCGATAAATCTTGGCTAAGCATCTGTTCGTTGGTAAATTGCACACCACCTGTAACAGGCTGTAAAATAGTTTGTTTCAGTTTACCACCTAAACTACCTCCACCTTCAACTTTAGTCATCTGAAGGCTAGAAGAAAAATCAAAACGAACTCCCTTCCATAATTCATGATTCACTTTAGCACGAATACTATTTTTCTGATAACCATGCTTTGCCATAATACCATCTTCATCTGTATAATTATAGCTAATCATGTATTTTGTTTTTTCAGTACCACCCGTGATATTAACATTATGATTTTGTGTAATACCAGTAGAGCCAAAAACTTCATCCTGCCAGTCAACACCTTCACGACTTCCATAATTATCATGAATACGACTATATGCTCCAGTATAAAAATCAGCATCATTAATATTGCCGCCAAACAAATTAGCAAAGCTGCTCTGATTGCTTCTCAATAACTGGAATTCATACTGATATTTCACATAATCCTCAACTCCCAGCAGATCTAATTTTTTTCCAAGATGATCAAAGCTTACGAAACCATTGTAAGAAACCTCAGTCTTGCCAGATTTACCAGATTTAGTAGTAATCAAAATAACACCGTTAGAACCGCGTGCTCCATAAATAGCCGTTGCAGAAGCATCTTTCATAACATCAATGCTTTCGATATCATTAATATCGACATTCTGCAAACCATTTTCCATCTGGAAACCATCAACAATATATAAAGGTTGTGTTCCTTGAGTTATAGATGTTCCACCACGAACTGTAATATTAATTTCAGAACCTGGAGCTCCACTCTGCTGAACAATATTCACACCCGCAGCTTTACCAGCTAAAGCTTGCGCAGCCGTACTAACAGGTGACATCTTCAAATCATTCGCACCAACTGAAACAGAAGAGCCGGTCAAATCTTTACGTTTAACTTTAGCATAACCAATTGCAACAACTTCTTCCAGCATTTGACTGCTTTCTTTCAATGTCACATTAATCTGTGTACGTCCCTTTATTGCTACAGTTTGTGTCTCGTAACCAATATAAGAGAAAGTCAGTTCTTTCGCCGATGCCGGAACAGACAGTGTGTAATTTCCATCCATATCCGTAATAGTACCAACAGAAGATTGTCCTTTTACTGTTACAGAAGCTCCGATGACTACATCATTCACATCCCTTACTGTACCAGTAATTGTTTTGTTCTGAGCAAGAACATTCAAAGGAAAACTTATTAACAAAATAATTAATAAGTAGAGATTTTTTTGTACGCTTCTCATAGTTGATTAGTAATACATAAATTAATTATTAATTGATTTTTTAAACATTGCAAAGCTATGAAATCCACATAATTTATGCATATAAAATTGTACGTTTACCTATAAAATTGTACATGTAACTAATATTCAATATAATATCTACATAACAACATGAAACCAAGTATAAAAACGAATTTATCCTATTTCACATAATACATTTGGACTTAAGAAATAGGTCCTTAATCTGTTCACATGTAAAAATTAGTAAACAAACAAGATAAAAATCAACAAACTATAGATCTTTCAAAAGAAAAAGCCTGAAAATGCCTCACGGCATCTTCAGGCTCGAAAACAAGATTTAATATTATCTCTATTTTACCAACAATTCTATCTTTACATCTTCTTTATGAATATTCTTGCAATAATAAAATTCAGCATCTTTCTTTGCACTGATACGTATATGTTTCAATGTAATACCATCTATAGGCATCTCGGGTATTCCATTAAAATACATAGCCCGGCGTGCATTTGAACAGGTCAGATGTTCAATATGGATATTCCGGAAACAGGGAGTTGTTTCATCTACCGGCATTGGAGCAACTTTTACAGGAACGACTTCACCGCTTTCCAGAACTTCAACAGCTGATTTGCCTCCATAATAAAGATTAAAGGTTACTGGTTCGGTCGGAATATCAATCATTGAAATATTACGGATCCATATATTCTCTACGACGCCACCGCGACCTCGTTTACTCTTAAAACGGAGTCCAACATCTGTTCCTAAAAACTGACAGTTGCTGACAGAGATGTTACGTACACCTCCACTCATCTCGCTTCCTACTACAAAACCTCCATGTCCTTTGTATACCGTACATCCGTCCACTATTACATTCTCACAAGCACGAGCACGACGACGTCCGTCTTCATCTTTTCCGCTCTTCAGACAAATACCGTCATCACCCACATCAAACGAAGAATTTACGATTAAAGCATTTTTACATGATTCCAAATCAAGCCCATCACCATTCTGAGCATAGCTCGGATTACGTACTTCTACATTCTCAATCAAAACATTCTCGCACATAAGCGGATGAAGATTCCATGCCGGGGAATTCTGAAAAATTACTCCCTCCAGCCATACATTTTTACATTCTATGAAGCTAACCATCACTGGACGAAGGAAATGGCGTACACTTTGCCACTCTTCTTCTGTCTTCAGATTCTGAGGTACATTCATGTTACTGATAGTATCTCCTTTCAATGTTTCAGGATAAGGGAACCAGTAATCGGGACGCTTATATACTCCTCCTCGGGAAGTAGCCGCTTTCCATTGCCCCTCTGTTACTTTCTGTTTCTTTAAAGGACGCCAGTAATGACCGTTCCCATCAATCGCTCCTTGACCTGTTATGGCTACATTCACCAGATTACGACCCGATATCGGCGACTGGCAGCGTCGGGTATCCAAACCTTCGAATACCGTTTCTACCAACGGATATAAATCGACATCTGGAGAAAACAAAACAATAGCTCCTTTTTCTATATGCAAATTGATGTTGCTTTTCAAAACAATCGGACCAGTAAACCATACACCAGCCGGAACTGTTAATTTTCCACCTCCTTTTTTATCCAAAGCATCAATAGCCTTGGCAAATGCTTCAGTACAAAGATGCATACCGTCGCCAACAGCCCCAAAATCTTTCAGGTTAACCTCATTATCCGGAAAAACCGGAGCCTTAACACGAGGCATCTCAAACGGTAAATCTTTATAAAGATACTCATATTTATATGGCTCCTCTGCCAACAACACATTCACAGCCAACCATACACAAGATAAAAATACAATTACTTTTTTCATTTTTCACTCATTCTTTTAATATCCTAATTGCAAACATCCCATGATATAAGGACCGGTTGCCTTTGCGTCGTTATCACGCATTTTTTCTCCTATATAATATTCAAAACTTCCGTCACGGTAAGGATTACCTCCCAAACCTCCTACCTGACAGCAGCGAGTCAAGGTTAAAGTACCATCCGCATTTTCACGCATCAATTTGTCATTCAATCCTTTAAAAGCCTTTTCTGCAACCGCCCGATACTTCTTGTCAATGTATCCCTTATTTACCGCCTTGGCATATGCATACATACACTGGCTCGTTACAGAAGCTTCTGGAAAATTGCCTTCCCGTTTGGGCTGATCAATAACCTGATACCACAAGCCATTCTTGTCCTGATACTTTGGAAGCGTTTCAGCAAGTCCCTGAATCCAACCGATCATATCTGCCCGCCCCGGATGATTCTCAGGAATATAATCGAGAGCATCCACAAGAGCCATAAACCACCAGCCAATGCTGCGTCCCCAGAAATTAGGCGAATGTCCCGTTTCCGGATTAGCCCAACGTTGAGATTTACTTTCATCCCAGGCATGATAATACAATCCGGTCCGAGCGTCATACGTATACTCATGACAAAGTCTGAACTGTTTCACCGCCTCATCTATTAAATCCGGACGATTGAACTCCGCACCGTATTGAGCCAGAAAAGGAGAGGCCATATACAAACCATCCAGCCACATCTGATGCTGATAGACAAGTTTATGCCAAAATCCGCCTTTTAAAGTACGAGGGTGATGTTCAAGTTGCTTAACCAGCACGTCCATCGCTTTCTTATACTTAACATCATGTGTTTCACGATAAAGATCGAATAAAACCTTTCCCGGATTGATAAAATCGAGATTATAAGTAGCCATATCATACTTATATATTTCTCCTTTATCGTTGATTATCGTATCCCCCCACTCTTCTACATAATCGAAGTAGCGTTTATCACCAGTAGCTTTCCACATATCAAGCATCGCACAGCATCCTACTCCCTGGGCATACCCGAAGAAAAGACGTTTACCATGATCCAGTTGCCATGCCTGAGGGAAACGGCGCATCTCTGAATCGGCAAACTTCCTCGAAGCCTTTTCAGGAGCAAAGGAATCTGTACGGAAAGGAACTGCAGGTATACCCGCTCCGTTACAAAGATTTACCCGGAAGAAAGTTCCCCAACCATATCTCACTGCAACGGGATGCATTACTTTGTCTGAAGTAAGCTCTAGCTTATTTCCTTTTATAACAGCCTGTGCCGGATAAAAACGTTCATCTTCTCCGGATATGAAAAAGCCTTTTACATCACCTCCATCAAGAGTTTTCAAGCCACCTTCGGTATAATCAAAGCTCAATATCACTCTGCTCCCGTCAATCTTCATCTTTTTATACACAGGACCTGAATAAGCCACGTTTTTCCCATACTGCTTTGCCAATGCCCATGCAGCCAGCCGTTCGCCTGCCACACGTTTGTTACGCGGATGAATATCCGTCGAATCGGCAGCATCTACCACAACAGCCATTCCTACATTTTTCAGTCCGCTCTCACGCCAAGTCTTCAATTGTGCTTCGCGAATCTCGGCTGGCTGTCTGTAATGAGGAGCTATCTGCATAAAATAGAAAGGCATGTCTGATTGCCCCCACCGTTTACGCCAGGAATTTATCATATTAGTGAAAACCTGCTGATACTTTTCAGCGCGAATAGAATTGGATTCTCCTTGATACCAGATGTTTCCTCTTACCGTATATCCGGCAATAGGAGCTATCATTCCGTTCCAAAGCGTAGAAGGTACTTTACAATAGTCTTTATTACGTTTCACATTTTTCAAAGCAAACTGCTGAAGGACATCACTATATAAAGTATCATCTTTCATTACTTCCATAGAAGTCCACGATTCAGCATGTGTACCTCCCCACGTAGACTGAATCAACCCGACAGGAACTCCCAGTTCGTTATGCAGTTTCTTTCCAAATACAACCCCTACAGCCGAAAAGTCACGTATATTGTCGGGAGAACAGACAACCCATTTACCAGTACAGTCATCCTGTTCTTTTTCGTGGACCAGCTGATGCTCTACATGAAACAAACGTATTTCGGGATAATCTGCATCTTTCATTTCTTCCGCTTCACCCAGCATACCGGTTTTCCACTTCACCTTCGGGTCATGAGCTACGGGAAACTCCATGTTAGACTGTCCTGTACAAAGCCAGACTTCACCGATCAATACATTACGTACAGTAATGACATTTTCTCCTTTAACTGTCAGGGAGTGATTGTCTGACGCTTTGGGTGTAGATATATATACCCTCCAGCGTCCGTCTTTTCCAGCCGTAGTGCTAATGCTTTTTTCATTCCAGGAAGGTGCAACCGAAATGTTTTCACCTGGAGTAGCCTTACCCCATATACAGACTTTGGTCTGTGCCTGCAGAACCATATTGTCGGAAATAATGGAAGGGAGTGTCACTTTAGCCTCAACCGAAGATATACCCAGTAACATCCCCATACATAGACAATAGAATTTTTTCTTCATCGTGTTTTTAATAGTTATTCATTATTCAAATAGTACAGACGCAAATATACAGGCTGAATGTATATCTTTCCATATAAAATAGTACGTTTACATGGAAACTGATTCACAGGCATAAAAAAACATCCTGATGTTTCTAAAAAAATTGAGCAATTTTTTCCAAAAACATCAGGACGTTTTATATAAAAATTCACGTTCTTTTTTTAAAACTGAAACAGAGCTACCAGCACTATACGATGATTGAGTATAGAATGAGAGTTTATTGCTTTTGCTTTCGCATCAAATTCATCGCCATACCAGGCATTACAGAGTGAATACTCCGCCCCGAATTTCCAGTGGGGAATATTATAAGTAAGTTCAGCTGTACCGGTAAACAACTGGTCGAGCGTTGTTCCTGTTCCTAATGCACCATAAGGAACTTCTTCGGTTGCACCCAGATTTTTCAGATAACCAAAGAACAAAGCCGGACGCCATTTCTTTCCATAAGCCACATTCACCCATGTAGAAGACGTACGCAACGGAGAGTACTGCTGTTTTCCCGTCACTTCATCGATACTGGTTATTCCATATCCTCCCACAGTACTTGTCTGAGTCAGATTAGTTCCCAGTACAGTTTTGGCAGATACCAGCCAGTTCTCCTTTGTATACTTCACATGAGCCTCTCCGGAGATACCTGTTACACGTTCATTTACGAAATAAACCGCGTCTTCAGTTTCCGATTGTGTACGAGGAGTAATAGAACTTACATGCAATCCAGCTCCGGCTATCAGTCCCGGACGTTTATAATCTACCCCCAAATAAAATTCAGGAACACAGCTCTTTTTCATGAATTCCTGACTTTTCTGGGTAGAGGTTTCTCCCGGTTTATTAGTTTTAGGACCAACAGACAAGTATTGCGACTGCCAGATAGCAGCAGCAGTAAGCATAAAATTATTAGAAGTAAAACGATAGCGAATCTGAGGAGCACGGCTAAACGGTTGGTAAGGTGCACCCATATTCAAATTCAATATTTCAGGAGCAACATCACCATACAACGGATGCCAGGTCTGTCCTACCAGCAGCGCTGATTTGCCCCAATCCAGATTAAAGTAGACATGACGAATACGGAACAACGAATAAGTAGTACCCGAACCACGGAAGTCAACTTCTACCTTAGCCGAGGTCTTGGCTTTACCTAACATTGGGCCTGTAACATCTACCCCCAGACGAGTATATAACGTATAAAAATTACCATTACCTACTCCATTCAAATCGTGTCCGTTCGGATCCAGATTTTCATCCAGCGGGTACATATAAAACAATCCGTCTACAGTTTCCGAATTAGACCGGGTGTTATAGAACAAATCTGTACGTACCTGACCATAAAACTTATAATCAAACCCTTTTTTCTGTGCAAATACACTCCCCGAAACTCCAACGAGCAAGGCGAGTGACATGAATACTTTTTTCATCACTATTTAGATATATAATCAGAAATAAAAACCAAATCCTATCTTAAAACCAAGCTTACTGTATTCCGAACAGTTCGAAAAACTCAAGTCATAATATACAGCCGGTTCTACGGTAATCGTCCCATTCAGGAAAAATGCATACCCCAGCTCTGGAGTCAGACAGACAAGATCTTTACGATTTACACTATTCGACAAATGTTTATAAGCCAGGCCTAATCCACCATACAGGCCACAGTTAGACAAGTAATATCTTGCTCCGGCTCCCACACTTGTTTCATCCATACCGTGTTCTACATACTCTCCCTTGAAATTAACCAGCACCATCAGGTTGTCGACAACAAAAGCTCCGCTACCAACCTGAAAACCAAAGTTAGTTCCTTCGTATTTGCTATGCGAGAGATTCAATCCGGTAAGAGAAGTATTCAGATACCATTTTCCTTCTTCGAACTGAGCATGTGCATTGATACAACTTATCAGTAAAATAAATACAAATAATAATTTCTTCACCATAAATATATTTTAAGAATTGATTGTCGCAAAAGTAACAAAAAAACGCCATGAAAAAATATTTTGCCACGGCTTTTTAGCAATTCACCAGCTCTGTCAGAAAAGCCTTGCCGATATAAAGAAAAAAGCCTTGCCGTAACTGACTATATGAGATGACATATCATCCTTAATCAGTAGCAGCAAGACTCCGCTATCCTTTGACCAAAGGATATAGTAAAAAATTAAATACGTTTTTTCTCCTTCTTATACCAGACAGCAAACCAGATTATTGCAATCAGCACACAAACAGCACCGAGAGGATAAGATATACTTTCAGATAAGGCAAGTCCTTCTGGAGCTATTAATATATAGGTAGAACATACTGCCGTCATGAAAAGAGCAGGAATAAGCGTTACCCAATAATTTTTCTTTTCATGTACCAGCCATACGGTAATTGCCCACAGTGTGAAAACAGACAAAGCCTGATTGCACCAGGCAAAATATCGCCATATAATCTTAAAACCATCTGCATCGCCAAAGCTGTACAACAGCAATGCAATAGTCACAAGGAATATAGGTATGCAGATAAGCAAACGACGACGAATACTGCGTTGCTCTACATGAAAGAAATCAGCAACAATCAGACGTGCAGAGCGCAATGCTGTATCTCCACTGGTAATCGGTGCAGCCACAATACCAAGTATAGCCAAAATACCTCCGAAGGTTCCCAGCCAGTCCTTCGAAATATCAGTAGCTACCTTCGCTCCCGAATAGGCAACTCCAGTTGCTTCATCTACAATACCGTTTTCATGGAAAAAATAAGTGGCCGCAGCAGCCCAAATCAAAGCAACAATACCTTCGGTCACCATTGCTCCATAAAAAATCGGACGACAATGCTTTTCATTGGTGATGCATCGTGCCATCAACGGAGATTGCGTAGCATGAAAACCACTAATGGCTCCACAGGCAATGGAAATAAACATCATCGGGAAAATAGGATTCCGTTCATATTTTGTTCCGAATCCATTCCACATTTCAGGCAAATCCGGACTTTTTACATACAGCATAACCAAAATTCCTACAGCCATGAAAAGCAAAGCAAAGGCAAACAATGGATAAATCTTACCGATAATCTTATCAATCGGCATCATCGTTGCCAATATATAATAAAGGAATATCACGATAACCCAAAAATAGACATCAAGAGAAGCGGGAGTCATACCAGCCAATAATTCCGCCGGTCCAGAAACAAACACAGCTCCAACCAATATCATCAACAGAACTGTAAAGACACAGGCTACCTTTCGGGTTCCGCTTCCCAAATATCGTCCTATAATCTGTGGCAGACTTTCGCCCGAATTTCGAAGTGACAGAGTTCCGGCCAGGAAATCATGTACTGCGCCTGCAAATATAGTTCCGAAAACAATCCAAAGATAAGAGGCTGTACCAAACTGTGCTCCCATAATAGCACCGAAAATTGGTCCGAGACCTGCAATATTCAAAAACTGGATCATAAATATTTTCCATGTAGGAAGAGGTATAAAGTCTACCCCGTCGGTCATAGTCAGTGCCGGAGTCTTACGGTTGGGGTCGGGAGCAAACAGTTTATTGACATAACCTCCGTAAATCCAATAACCGACTACTAACAGAATTAAAGCTATACTAAAAGTTATCATAATAAAAAGTATTTAAGTGAGCGCAAAAGTAATAATTTAAAAGAACATATTGCTATCTTTGCAAAACTAAAAAACGAAATTATGTACAACAGACTTATAACTATTTACATTGTTATTTTGGGGTTCATTATTCCCCTGTCCGGATATGCTCAACCCAAATATGAAATACGGGCAACCTGGCTCACCACATTGGGCGGACTGGACTGGCCTTCGCATAAAGCAACATCAGCCAAAACTATCGAACTTCAGAAACAAGAATTATGTAAGACACTTGATGCACTGAAACGTGCAAACTTCAACACCGTATTGTTTCAGACCCGTTTGCGTGGAGATGTCATTTATCCATCTGCCATAGAACAGTTTACAGAATCCTTAACCGGACACGAAGGAGGAAATCCCAACTACGATCCACTGAAATTTGCCATAGAAGAATGTCACCGCAGAGGTATGGAACTGCATGCATGGATTGTAACCATCCCTATAGGAAATACCCGACAGGTTAAGCTTTTAGGTAAAAAATCTGTAACACGAAAACAGCCCTCCATCTGCAAGCTATATAAAGGGACATGGTATCTGGACCCGGGAAACCCTCAAACAGATAATTATCTTGCAAGTATTGTGCGCGAAATTGTTTCCCGCTACGATATAGACGGTATTCATCTCGACTATATCCGATACCCGGAACGGGCATCAGACTTTCCCGACCAGAGTACGTATCGCAAATATGGCAAAAAAGAATCTTTACAGCAATGGCGCAGAAATAATATCACCCGCATTGTGCGGCGTATTTATACAGAAACAAAATCGCTAAAGCCCTGGGTAAAGGTAAGCAGTTCTCCTGTTGGAAAATACAACGATACCAAACGCTATCCCTCAAGGGGATGGAATGCCTATGAAGTCGTTTACCAAGATGCACTCCAATGGCTGAAAGAAGGAATACACGATGCTTTATTCCCGATGATGTATTTTCAGGGAAATCATTTTTATCCGTTTGCCCTCGACTGGCAGGAAAATAAAAACGGACGATGGATTGTTCCTGGGTTAGGTATTTATTTTCTCCACCCCAAAGAACAAAACTGGCAGCTTGATGAAGTGGTACGGCAAATCTCTTTTTTGCGTAATATAAAACTCGACGGACAGGCTTACTTCCGCAATCGTTTTTTGGTTGACAATACAAAAGGAGTGTTCGATGAACTGAAAGAGCATTTCTACACACAGCCTGCTGCCATTCCTGCTATGACATGGATAGACAGCATAGTTCCTACCGTTCCGGCAAATCCAGTCTTTATCCCGTTGGATAAAGGAGTAAAGTTAAGCTGGAATGCATCTACCGATAATTCCTCCGTTCCGGTATATTATCGTATATATGCTTCGAATACTTATCCGATAGATATCACACAGGCATCAAACCTGATTGAAATAAGAACTGACTCTACGCAGTATATCTTCTGTCCCGAAGTTCCATGGCAAGAACGGATATATTGGGCAGTTACAGCTGTAGACAGGTATGGAAATGAAAGCCAGCCTCTGGAAATGAATCAGCCATTCACGACAAGCTACGTAACAAAACAAGAAAAACGATAGGACATAAGCAAAATAATCCGTACTTTTGCACATTCAATTGAACAAAAACAAACAAATAATATCTCATGAGCAATCAACGATACATGCAGCGCGGTGTTTCCGCATCGAAAGAAGATGTGCATAACGCCATTAAAAACATTGACAAAGGTATTTTCCCTAAGGCTTTTTGTAAAATTATTCCTGATATTCTAGGTGGTGATCCGGAGTATTGCAATATCATGCATGCTGACGGAGCCGGTACTAAGTCGTCTTTGGCTTATTTATACTGGAAAGAAACTGGTGACTTGTCTGTTTGGAAAGGAATTGCACAGGATGCCTTGATTATGAATATCGACGACTTGTTGTGTGTCGGAGCTGTAGACAATATCTTGGTATCGTCAACTATCGGACGTAATAAACTGCTGGTTCCGGGTGAAGTGATTTCGGCTATCATCAACGGAACAGACGAATTGCTTGCCGAATTGAGAGAAATGGGAGTAGGTGTTTATGCAACAGGAGGTGAAACTGCCGATGTTGGTGACTTGGTTCGTACTATTATTGTCGACAGTACAGTGACATGCCGCATGAAACGTGCTGATGTAATTGACAATGCAAATATCCGTCCGGGAGACGTTATCGTAGGTCTGGCTTCGTACGGACAGGCTACTTATGAAAAAGAATATAACGGCGGTATGGGTAGCAACGGTTTGACGAGTGCCCGCCACGACGTATTCGCTAAATACCTTGCAGAGAAGTATCCGGAAAGCTACGACAAGGCAGTTCCAGAAGAATTGGTTTACAGCGGCAACTTGAAATTGACAGATGCAGTAGAAGGCTCTCCGCTGGATGCAGGAAAGCTGGTTCTCTCTCCTACCCGTACTTATGCGCCTGTTGTTAAAAAATTGCTGGATGCTCTTCGTCCGCAAATTCATGGTATGGTTCACTGCTCAGGTGGTGCACAAACTAAAGTATTGCATTTCGTTGGAGACAATTGTCGCGTAATCAAAGACAATCTCTTCCCTGTACCTCCATTGTTCCGCACTATCAAAGAACAAAGTGGAACCGACTGGGATGAAATGTATAAGGTATTCAATATGGGACACCGTCTGGAAGTTTATTTGTCACCGGAACATGCTGAGCAGGTTATCGAAATCAGCAAATCATTCAACATCGATGCTCAGATAATCGGACGTATTGAAGAAAGCGATCATAAAGAGCTGATTATCCGTAGTGAATTTGGAGAATTCAAATACTAACTAACAAGAAAGCTTACCATAGTCATAAATAATAAAGTTCTACAATAGCCATCTTAACAAAAATATCTATTCGATGACTATTTCATTCAGGAACAATTATTTTATGGCAGACTATGGTAAGCTTTTGTTTTGCAAAATAACAACTTATATATTAGAGAATCTTGAGTTCAACTTATAAATGCAACTTTTTGGGTGCGGATAATAAGCAATAA
>OMAV01000128.1_pt1 | contig 16732 bp, 12 predicted proteins | sample 1644751 | NCBI WGS metagenome assembly OMAV01 (sample SAMEA103958141, study PRJEB25191) | human gut metagenome | biome: human-associated habitat [ENVO:00009003]; feature: intestine environment [ENVO:2100002]; material: feces | place: Germany | collected 2013/2015
TCGCTCTTTTTCGCCGCTGCATCTGCAGACGGGGCGGCCAGCTCATCGCCGGAGATCAGCATGATATTGCCCTGAATGGGGTTTCCCTCCGGTGCGCCGTAGCCGCCGTAGGTGGGGTCCTTTTCGCCGATCGCCACATCGGCGCTGTGCAGGGCGATATCCCCCTGCACCATCTGCTCCTGCGGGGGCAGATAGCCTGCGGCAGCAGGGTCGTTGATGTCTGCCTCTGCGGCAAATGCGCCCACGCTCAGCATGGCGGCAGCACCCAGCACTGCAGCGGTGGTGGTGACGGTACGGACAAATTTATGGTTCAGTTTCATTTGGAATACCTCCGTTGACGGCGGTTTTGCACCGCACATTTTTGTTTTGTGGAAAACCATGGTCTGCCATGCGGTGTAATACAAAACCGCCGCATCTGTCTTATAAACGGATGCGGCGGCGGGATTATTGCAGCAGGCTAAAAATTTTTTTGGAAGCTCTGCCGCCGGGGTCACTGGGCCTGTGCCGGTTCCCGGTTCAGGATCTCCATGAACTCCTCGCCGGTGATAGTCTCTTTCTGGTACAAATACTGTGCCAGCTCGTCCAGCTTGGCGCGGTTGTCGGTCAGGATGCGGACAGCCTTTTCGTGCTGGGCCTTGACCAGCTCCACCACCTTCTGGTCGATCTCGCGCTGGGTCTGGGCCGAGCAGGCCAGCGAGGTGTCGCCGCCCAGATACTGGTTGTTCACGGTCTCCAGCGCCACCATGTCAAATTCCTTGCTCATGCCGTAGCGGGTAAGCATGGCGCGGGCAAGCTTGGTGGCCTGCTCAATATCGTTGGAGGCACCGGTGGTGATGGATCGGAACACCACTTCCTCGGCGGCGCGTCCGCCGGTAAGGGTGGCGATCTTGTTTTCCAGCTCTTCCTTGCTCATCAGGTAGTGGTTGCCCTCGTCCATCTGCATGGTGTAGCCCAGTGCGCCGGAGGTGCGGGGGATAATGGTGATCTTCTGCACAGGGGCAGAGTTGGATTGCTTGGCCGCCACCAGTGCATGGCCGATCTCGTGGTAGGCCACGATGCACTTTTCCTTGTCGGTAAGGATGGAGTTCTTCTTCTGGTAGCCTGCAATGACCACCTCGATGCTCTCCTCCAGATCGGCCTGGGTCACGCTCTTGCGGCCTGCACGCACGGCGCGCAGGGCTGCTTCGTTGACGATGTTGGCAAGTTCCGCACCGGATGCACCGGAAGCCATGCGGGCCACGGTGTTGAAGTCGATGCCCGGGGCCAGCGCCACCTTTTTGGCGTGCACTTTCAAAATCTCTTCGCGGCCCTTGAGGTCGGGCAGCTCCACCGGAACACGGCGGTCAAAGCGTCCGGGACGGGTCAGCGCCGGGTCCAACGAATCCGGGCGGTTGGTAGCCGCCAGAATGATGACGCCGGTGTTGCCCTCAAAGCCGTCCATTTCCGTCAGCAGCTGGTTCAGGGTCTGCTCCCGCTCATCGTTGCCCCCCAGATTGCCGCTGTTGCGCTTCTGGCCAATGGCGTCGATCTCGTCGATAAACACGATGCAGGGGGCCTTTTCCTTGGCCTGCCGGAACAGGTCGCGCACCTTGGACGCGCCCATGCCCACGAACATCTCCACGAATTCAGAGCCGGAAATGGAGAAGAACGGCACGTTGGATTCGCCTGCCACGGCCTTGGCCAGCATGGTCTTGCCGGTGCCCGGCGGGCCCACCAGCAGGATGCCCTTGGGCATGGATGCGCCAATGCTCTCGTACTTGCCGGGGTCGTGCAGGTAATCCACGATCTCCTGCAGGTTTTCCTTTGCTTCATCCTCACCGGCCACATCCGCAAAGCGGATGCCGTGGGTGGACTGCACATAGACCTTGACGTTGGACTTGCCCACGCCGCCGAACATCATGGATCCCGGGCCGCCGCCGGCCTTTTCCATCAGCTTTTTGTTCATCTGGTTGCCGATGAAGCTGAACAACAGGATGGGCAGCAGGAACCAGATCAGGAAATTGAGCATCGGCGACCCCTGCTCCACGATCTCGCTGGAAAACTGTGCTCCGGCATCATACAGGCGCTGGGTAAGCTCCGGGTCGTTCATCAGGCCGGTCTTGTAGACCTGCTTTTCCTCTTTATCGGTAAAAATGATCTGATTGGATTCGATATCCACACGGCCGATGTTCTTTTCCTCGGTCATGGTCATAAAGGTACCGTAGTCCACTTCCTCCACCTGACGCTCGCTCATCCACGGCAGCAGCACAAGGTTGAGCAGCAGCAGGACCGCCAGCACGATGGCGTAGTAGATCGCCAGCGGCTTTTTGGAAGGCTTGACTTCTTTCATGTGGCAATTCCTCCTTTGGTTCCTGATGCAAGTAGTATAGCACAGTAAAACCGGGCGCAACAGCAATTCGAGCAGAACTTTCCAAAAACTTAGCAAATTGTTAACATTAACGCCTCGTGCATAATTTTGGAAAATTCTGCCCCTTATTTTGTGAAATTGTTTCATTTTGAGAATGAGTCAGATTGCTTGACACTGCCCGCGAATCATGCTAAACTTAGTCCACTTTGAAAAAAGCACAAATGCGTTGACGGGGAAAAAACGATTTTCTTCTGCGTACAGAGAGCCGCCGGGTGGTGCAAGGCGGGTGCAGAGGGTTTCGGTTACTGGCCCCTGAGCGGCAGGGCTGAACACACAAGTAGGCTCTGACGGATGTCCACCGTTACAAGGACAGCGATTCGCTGCAAAAAGCCGATCGTGCAAAGCGGCTGTGCCCAAAGGCGCAGCAAAGAGAGTGGTACCACGGGTGCCCTGTAGTTTGAACTTTACAGGCTCTCGTCTCTCAAGGTTTTCGCCTTGAAAGACGAGAGCCTTTTCGTATATCTGCCTTTTGGAAGCAGGCTTGCCCTCTCCGTCACGGCTTACGCCGTGCCACCTCTCCCAAAGTGAGAGGCCTTGGCAGTACGGCAAAGTTTTCGGTTTTGCCAAGGGCTCCCCCTTTGGGGGAGCTGTCGAACGAATGTGAGACTGAGAGGGCGAGGACGCTCACAAAGAGCATGGAGCAAGAAGTGTAAATTGTTTGGGAGGACGCGCAAATGATGGACGCAACCAAGTACGCTCCGGGTTACTACCCGGTACCCGCAGGCTATGACAGCTGGGTAAAGAAGGATCACATTGAAAAAGCCCCCGCATGGTGCAGCGTGGACCTGCGCGACGGCAATCAGGCCCTGATCGTGCCCATGAGCCTTGAGGAAAAGCTGGAGTTCTTCCAGATGCTGGTCAAGATCGGCTTCAAGGAGATCGAGGTGGGCTTCCCTGCTGCCAGCGAGACCGAGTACGAGTTCCTGCGCACCCTGATCGAGAAGAACATGATCCCCGAGGATGTCACCGTGCAGGTGCTGACCCAGTGCCGCGACCACATCATCCGCAAGACCTTCGAGGCCGTCAAAGGCGCTCCCCGCGCGGTGATCCACTTCTATAATTCCACCTCTGTGGCCCAGCGCGAACAGGTGTTCCACAAGAGCAAGGAGGAGATCAAGCAGATCGCCATCGACGGCGCAAAGCTGGTCAAGCAGCTGAGCGAAGAGTATGAGGGCAACTTCCTGTTCGAGTACAGCCCTGAGAGCTTTACCGGCACCGAGGTGGACTATGCGGTGGATGTGTGCAACGCCGTGCTGGACATCATGCAGCCCACCCCGGACCGTCCCATGATCATCAACCTGCCCGTTACCGTGGAAATGAGCATGCCGCACGTCTACGCAAACCAGATCGAGTACTGCGACAAACACCTGAAATACCGCGACAGCGTCATCATCTCCACCCATCCCCACAACGACCGCGGCACCGGCGTGGCCTGCGCAGAGCTGGCCGTGCTGGCGGGCACAGCGGGTGGAGTGCTGCCTGTTCGGCAACGGCGAGCGCACCGGCAACGTGGACGCGGTGACGCTGGCCATGAACATGTACAGCCACGGCGTGGACCCCAAGCTGGACTTCTCCGATATGCCGGACATCTGCGCCACCTACGAGCGTGTGACCCGGATGCACATTTACGAGCGCACCCCCTACGCCGGTCAGCTGGTGTTTGCCGCCTTCTCCGGCAGCCATCAGGATGCCATTGCAAAGGGCATGGCCTACCGCAAGGAGCATGGCGAACACCGCTGGACCTGCCCCTACATCCCCGTTGACCCCCACGACATCGGCCGCACCTACGATGCCGATGTTATCCGCATCAACAGCCAGAGCGGCAAGGGCGGCATCGGCTTTGTGCTGGAGCAGAACTTCGGCTACAACCTGCCGCCCAAAATGCGCGAGGCGCTGGGCTACAAGGTCAAGAGCGTTTCCGACCACAGCCACAAGGAGCTGAGCGCAAACGAGGTGCTGCACATCTTCGAGGATGCCTTCCTCAACCGCTGCAAGCCGCTCAACGTTCTGGAAGCCCACTTTGCACAGGTGGGCGGCATCACCGCCACCGTCACGCTGGAGCTGAACGGTCAGCGCAAGGTGGTCACCTCGGTGGGCAATGGCCGTCTGGACGCTGTGGCAAACGCCATCCAGAGCGCCACCGGCATGGAGTTCCACCTCGAGACCTACTCTGAGCACAGTCTGGACGAAGGCTCCACCTCCCGCGCTGCCTCCTACGTCGGCCTTGTCTGGGGCGATAACACCGTCACTTGGGGTGCCGGTACTGACACGGATATCATCGTGGCCGGTGTCAAGGCACTGGTGAGCGCGATCAATAATAAGTAAAAAGGCTTTTTTAAAAGGAGAGTACCACCATGGGAATGACCCTGACGCAGAAGATCCTTGCCGCACATGCCGGGCTTGCCGAGGTCAAGGCAGGCCAGCTCATCAATGCAAAGCTGGACATCGTGCTGGGCAACGACATCACCACCCCGGTTGCCATCAACGAGTTTGAAAAGGCCGGTTTTGACGGTGTGTTTGACAAAGAGCACATTGCCATCGTGCTGGACCACTTTGTGCCCAACAAGGACATCAAGAGCGCCACCCAGTCCAAGCAGTGCCGCGAGTTCGCCAACAAGTACGACATCCTCAACTTCTACGATGTGGGCCAGATGGGCATTGAGCACGCCCTGCTGCCGGAAAAAGGCATCGTGACCGCAGGCGACTGCGTGATCGGTGCGGACAGCCACACCTGCACCTATGGTGCACTGGGTGCCTTCTCCACCGGCGTAGGCTCCACCGATATGGCTGCCGGCATGGCCACCGGCATGGCATGGTTCAAGGTGCCCTCTGCCATCAAGTTTGTGCTCAAGGGCAAGTTCAGCCCCCGCGTGTCCGGCAAGGACCTGATCCTGCACATCATCGGCATGATCGGTGTGGACGGTGCGCTGTACAAATCCATGGAGTTCACCGGCCCGGGCGTTGCCAGCCTGACGATGGACGACCGCCTGTGCATCTGCAACATGGCCATCGAAGCCGGTGCCAAGAACGGCATCTTCCCCGTAGACGATGTGACCAAGGCTTACCTCAAGGGCCGCAGCCAGCGTGAGCCGGTGTTCTTTGAGGCCGACCCGGATGCCGAGTACGAAAAGACCATTGAGATCGATCTGGACAAGCTGGAACCCACCGTCAGCTACCCCCACCTGCCCGAGAACACCCACCTTGCCAGCGAGGGCAAGGACATCAAGATCGATCAGGTTGTGATCGGCAGCTGCACCAACGGCCGTCTGGAGGACATGGAAGCCGCCTACAACGTGCTCAAGGGCAAGCACATTGCCAAGGGCGTGCGCGGCATCATCATCCCCGCCACCATGGCCGTTTACAAGGAATGCATCCTGCGCGGCTGGACCACTGCCTTTATTGATGCAGGCTGCATCGTGTCCACTCCCACCTGCGGCCCCTGCCTGGGCGGCTACATGGGCATTCTGGCCGAGGGCGAGCGCTGCGTTTCCACCACCAACCGCAACTTTGTGGGCCGCATGGGCCATGTGAAGAGCGAGGTCTACCTTGCTTCTCCCGCCACCGCCGCCGCCAGCGCACTGACCGGCTGCATCACCGACCCCCGCACGGTCTGATCGGAAAGGAGCACAACAATGAACGCAAAAGGTTCTGTTTTCAAATACCCGGATAATGTGGATACCGATGTCATCATCCCGGCCCGCCACCTGAACACGCAGGATGCCAAAGAGCTGGCCAGCCACTGCATGGAGGACATCGACAAGGACTTCGTCAAGAAGGTGAAGGACGGCGACATCATGGTGGGCGGCTGGAACTTCGGCTGCGGCTCCTCGAGAGAGCAGGCACCGGAGATCATCAAGGCCCGTCTGGCGGACTGCGATCAGATCAAATACCTTGCCAGCCGCTATATGAACACCCAGAGCTGCTTCTTCATCGGACGCGGGTTCGACTACTCCCTCTCACTGGAGGGCAGCCTGAAGCTGAAGGAGATCAGCTATGTGCACTCGGATGCCTATGCAGCCGGTGAACTGAAACATGGTACCATCAGCCTGATTACCGATGGCGTGCCGGTGATCGCACTGGCCACCCAGAAACAGGTGTACGAAAAGACCATTTCCAATGCCAAGGAGACCCGCAGCCGCGGCGCAAGGGTGCTGCTGTTTACCACAAAGGATGCTGTGGTGCCGGAAGGCGTGGCAGATGCCGTGATCCGGCTGGATGAGTATGAGGATATCCTGATGCCGCTGCAGCTCATTGTGCCGTTACAGCTGTTTGCCTATTATATGGCTGTTCTGCGCGGCTGTGACGTGGATAAGCCGCGCAATCTGGCCAAGAGCGTGACCGTGGAGTGACGGCATAAAACGCAGCCAGAAAGCCCTGCACGAAACAGAAATAAAAAAAACAGGACCTGCGCTGAATCACTGAAGTGCATTCTGTCAAGTAGAAAAAAATAATATAAGGTTTTTGTTCGCCGTTTCCACAAGGAGACGGCGAATTTTTTGTGCAAAAGTGATGGTTCTTTCCTGACATGAAAATACCCCCCAGAGTACGCAGAGTTTTTGTCTCTGTTTACTCTAGGGGTAGCGTATCACATGGAATGCTGGGGCATTGTGATTTATAGATTATTTGTTTCGGCAGGAGGTGCTTCCGATGCAGACGTTTCTACCGGAACATCGTCCTCCGGGTCGCCGAAGTTGTCGTGGTAAGTCTGCAGCAGGTCGATCTCCTTGTTGCGCTTCAGGCCGTGGATGACCAGCTTTTTGATCACATCATAGATGACTGCAAACAGCGGCACACCTACGATCATGCCCACAAAGCCCCACAGACCGCCGAACAGCAGGATGGCGAACAGTACCCAGAAACTGGAAAGACCGGTGGTGTTGCCCAGGATCTTGGGGCCGATCACGTTTCCGTCCAGCTGCTGCAGCACCAGAACGAACAGGACGAACCACAGCGCCTTGATGGGGCTCTGAATGAGGATCAGCAGGGTGGCGGGCACGGCACCGATGAACGGGCCGAAGAAGGGAATCACATTGGTCACGCCGATGATCACGGAAACCAGAAGGGCACTGGGGAACTTGAAGATCAGGCAGCCGATATAGCACAGCACGCCGATGATGGCGGAATCCATGATCTTGCCGTTGATGAAACCGCCGAACATCTTATCGGCGTACTTCACTTCTTCCTTGATCAGCTCTGCCCAGCGGGGCTTGAAGATGCTGTAGAGCACCAGCTTGGCCTGCTGCACAAAGCGCTTGCGGCTGGCCAGCATATACACGGCCACGATGATGCCGATGATCAGGTTCTTGGCCATGGTCACTACGTTCAGCACCCCCAGGGCTGCGCCGCTGAGGATGTTCTGCATGGAGGGCAGCAGGGTGTTCTTGATCCATGTGTCCAGATTGGTATTCAGGGCGGCGTAAGCCGAATTGAGCAGTTCCATGATCTGCTCGTTCTTCTCAATGAACTCCAGATGGTTTGCCCAGTACATGAACTTTGTAATATTGGCCTGCGCGGTGTAGTACAGGGTGGTCACGCTGGTAATGAGCTGCGGAATGATCATCATGCACAAAGCGTAGATGAGGAGCAGGCCGAACAGGATGGTCAGCGTAACGGACAGCACATTGACCAGACCATGCATCTTTTCCGGGATGAACCGGCGCAGAAAGCTCTCGATGGTGTTGCATACAGGTTTGAGCAGGTAGGCGATGACGGCACCGTAGATGAATGGCATCAGAATGCCGGTCAGCGTGGAGATGGCATCGCCAAAACCATCGAAGCGGTAGATCAGGAAAAAGAAGATGATGCTCAGGGAGATCGCTCCAAATCCTGCCAACATCCCGTAGAGATAGGGCTTGATGTGCGGCTTTTTGTCCATCATGATAGACTCCATTTCAGCCGCGGACAGCAGGAATCCCCGCGGCACTTATCAGATTTTGTTGCTCCTGCGCCAGATGTGCATTTTTTCGGCTTCCTTGATCAGGTCTTCACGGAAGTCGGGATGTGCTACGCTGATCAGAGCTTCGGCCTTTTCCCAGGTGGTCAGGCCCTTCAGGTTCACGCAGCCGTACTCGGTGCACAGGTAGTGGATGTTGGCACGGGTATCGGTGACGATGCTGCCGTTTTCCAGAGTGGGACGGATGCGGCTCTCCAGCTGGCCGGTCTTCTTATTAAAGAAGGTAGAGGACAGGCAGATAAAGCTCTTGCCGCCCTTGGAAAGGTATGCGCCCAGAACGAAGTCCAGCTGACCGCCGGCACCGGAGATGTGCTTGAGGCCTGCAGTCTCGGCGTTCACCTGACCGAACAGGTCGATGTCCACAGCGTTGTTGATGGAAATAAAGTTATCCAGTGCGGAGATGCTGCGGATATCGTTGGTGTAGTCCACGGGTGCAGACATGCACTCCGGGTTATCGTTCAGGTAATCGTACATTTTCTGGGTGCCGGCACCGAAGGCGTAGACCTGACGGCCCTTGTCCAGCTGCTTGCGTGCACCGGTGATCTTGCCGGCCTTGGCGATATCCACAAAGGCATCCACATACATTTCGGTGTGCACGCCCAGATCCTTCAAATCGCTCTGTGCGATCAGGCTGCCGATGGCATTGGGCATACCGCCGATGCCCAGCTGCAGGCAGGCACCGTTGGGGATCTGCGGAACGATCAGGTTGGCAACCTTCAGATCCACTTCGGTAGCAGCACCGGGAGCGGCCATCTGGCCGATGGGCGGGTTCTCGCCTTCCACGATGCCGGTGACCTGAGAAATGTGGATGCAGTTCTCCATGCCGCCAAGGCAGCGGGGCATGTTCTTGTTGACCTCAACGATGATCTTCTTGGCTTTTTCGCACACAGCACCCAGATGAGATGCACTGGGGCCGAAGTTGAAGTAGCCGTGCTCGTCCATGGGGGTCACCTGGAACACCGCCACATCCAGCGGATCCGGGCTTTCACGGTAGTAGCGGGGCAGCTCGGAATAACGGATGGGGGAGTAGAAGGAGAAGCCCTGTGCAATGGCCTTGCGCTCGATGCCGCCCATATGCCAGCTGTTCCATGTCATGTGTGCAGCGGGATCGTCGATCTGGAAGATCGCGGGCACCCACATTAGGATGCCGCCGCGGAAGTTGACACCTTCCAGCTCAGGCAGACGCTTTGCGATCTCGGCATCCACCGCCACAGGGGTGTTCACAGCCCAGCCGTAATCCACCCAGTCACCGCTTTTGACCAGTGCGGCAGCCTGAGCGGCGGTCATTTTCTTCTGAGCATACAGTTCCGTAAAATCCATTATAAACCATCCTCTCCTATAATAACATAAAGGAATTGTAAATTTATCATTTACTCTTCCTGCACGGACAAATCTTTGCAGGATGTTTACCACCTGTTGGCAATTTGAACACAGCTCTGACACAGGCGGATGATATCCTGATAACCAGCAGAAGGCAGCTGTCGGACAGGGCAGCAGATCTGCACAACTTAGTTATAACATTAACAATGTGCAGAATCAATAGTTTATCGAGAAAATTTTGACCGACTGGCAATATGGACAAAACTCGCGGAGTTTTTGAACGATTGTTTGGTACTGAAAAACCAAAATCTTTGCAAAAGGACTTGATAAAATTTTGACGATATGGTTTACTTATAGCGTAGCAGGCAGCTGCGATGCAGCACGGCATTGATTGTTTAAATTTTAACGATAAAACGTACAGCTTGCACAAAAATCTTGCACCTAAGACTGGAAAGTGCTATCATGGCAGAACCAAAACGCGCTTTTCACAGCGCTCAAGGAGGACACCAGACGATGGCAACAGCAGTTTATCCCGGTTCGTTCGATCCGGTCACAAAAGGGCATCTCGATATCATCAAGCGCGCAGCAAAGATCAACGATCATCTGATCGTGGCGGTGCTCATCAACAGCGCAAAGAATCCGCTCTTCACCGTGGAGGAGCGCGTGGAGCTTCTAAAGGAATGCTGCAAGGGCATCCAGAATGTTTCGGTGGAGAGCTTCGACGGCCTGACCGTGGAGTTCGCCAAGAAACGGCACGCTTCGGTGATGGTGCGGGGCCTGCGGGCGGTGACGGATTTTGAAAACGAGATCCAGCTTGCGCAGACCAATCACGCACTGATGCCCGGCATCGAGACCATGTTTCTGGCAACGAGCATCAAGTGGAGCTACCTTTCTTCCACCATTGTAAAAGAGGCAGCTTACTACGGCAGCGACATCGGTAAGTTCGTCACACCCAATGTGGAAAAGGCGGTCAACGAAAAGTATGCGCTGATCCGGCAGAAAAAAGACCCCGAGACCTAATTTGTAAAAGCGCTTACGGGCGTTTTGATAAAAATGGCTTACGAAAAGTAACACATACACAATTCAGGAGGCTATTCACATGAAAAAGATCGTTATCGCATCTGCATGCCGTACCGCTATCGGCAAGTTCGGCGGCACCCTGGCCAACGTTCCCGCAGCTGAGCTGGGCTCCATCGTCATCAAGGAGGCTCTGAACCGCGCAAACGTCAAGCCTGAGCAGGTCGATCATGTTTACATGGGCTGTGTGATCCAGGCTGGTCTGGGCCAGAACGTTGCCCGTCAGGCTTCCCTGAAGGCTGGCCTGCCCATCGAGACCCCGGCTGTCACCGTCAACGTGGTGTGCGGCTCCGGTCTGAACTGCGTCAACATGGCTGCTCAGATGATCGAGGCTGGCGATGCTGACATCGTGGTCGCAGGCGGCATGGAGAACATGGACATGGCTCCCTTCGCACTGCAGAAGGCTCGTTACGGCTACCGCATGGGCGCACCCATGGGCAAGAGCGAGATCGTGGATACCATGGTCAACGATGCTCTGTGGGATGCCTGCGGCTTCAACAAGCACATGGGCATGACCGCTGAGAATGTCTGCACCAACGAGACTTATCAGAAGAAGTACGGCTACAGCCCCATCACCCGTGAGATGCTGGACGAGTTCTCATACAACAGCCAGCTGAAGGCTGACAAGGCCATCAAGGACGGCGCTTTCAAGGACGAGATCGTTCCCGTTGTGATCAAGGGCAAGAAGGGCGACACCGTGTTCGATACTGATGAAGGCCCCCGTCTGAGCGCTCCTGAAGTGCTGGCAAAGCTGAAGCCCGCTTTCACCAAGGACGGCATCGTGACCGCCGGCAACTCTTCCGCCATCAACGACGGCGCTGCTGCTCTGGTCATCATGAGCGAGGAGAAGGCTAAGGAGCTGGGCGTGAAGCCTCTGGCTACCTGGGTCGCCGGTGCTCTGGCAGGCGTTGAGCCCGAAGTCATGGGCCTGGGCCCCATCGCTGCTACCAAGAAGGTCATGGCTAAGACCGGCCTGACTGTTGCTGACATGGATCTGATCGAGGCCAACGAGGCATTTGCTGCTCAGTCTGTGGCTGTCAGCCAGGCTCTGAACTTTGATATGAGCAAGGTGAACGTCAACGGCGGCGCAATTGCTCTGGGCCACCCGGTCGGCGCTTCCGGCGCTCGTATCCTGGTCACCCTGCTGTATGCTATGAAGCATCGCGGTGCACACAAGGGCCTGGCTACCCTGTGCATCGGCGGCGGCATGGGCTGCGCTACCATCGTTGAGATGGACTAAGCTCCACCTCTTGGAATCCTGACTGAATGACAGACCCGGACGGGGAAGGGAACCGGAGAGCCTTTCCTCCGTCCGGGGGCTGTTTGTGATAATTGATAAGATTTGAATAGGAGGTTTTCACAATGGCATTTGTAAAAACCGAGGTGCAGGGCGCAGTTGAGATCATCACCATCGACCGTCCCAAGGCACTGAATGCCCTGAACCCCGAAGTTCTGGCAGACCTGAAGGCAGCTTTTGAGGCTGTGGATCAGGAGACTGTCCGCTGCATCGTTCTGACCGGCGAAGGCGACAAGAGCTTCGTGGCAGGCGCAGATATCGGTTCCATGAGCACCATGACCAAGGCAGAGGGCGAGGCCTTCGGCAAGCTGGGCAATGATGTGTTCCTGATGATCGAGAGCTTCCCCATTCCCGTTATTGCAGCCGTGAACGGCTTTGCACTGGGCGGCGGCAACGAGCTGGCTATGAGCTGCGACATCCGCATCTGCTCTGACAACGCTGTGTTCGGCCAGCCGGAAGTGGGTCTGGGTATCACCCCGGGCTTCGGCGGCACCCAGCGTCTGGCACGTCTGGTCGGCATGGGTATGGCAAAGCAGCTGGTCTACTCTGCACTGAACATCAAGGCGGACGAGGCTCTGCGCATTGGTCTGGTGAACGCTGTGTATCCTCAGGCTGAACTGATGGAGAACGTGCTGAAGCTGGCTGGCAAGATCGCAAAGAATGCACCCATCGCTGTACGCAACTGCAAGAAGGCAATCAACGGCGGCATCAGCCTGCCCATCGAGAAGGCTGTTGAGGTCGAGGAAAAGCTGTTCGGCAGCTGCTTCGAGACCCACGACCAGAAGGAAGGCATGGCCTGCTTCCTGAGCCGTGAGAAGCCGAAGCCCAAGGCAGTGTTCACCAACAACTAATCCATTACTACATAATTTTTGATATTAAAGGAGAGGTTTCCTATGAAGATCGGTGTTATCGGCGCTGGCACCATGGGCCAGGGCATCGCAAAGGCATTTGCACAGGTTGAGGGCAACACCGTTGCTCTGTGCGACATCAAGCAGGAGTGGGCTGAGAATGGTCTGGCAAAGATCAAGAAGGGCTACGAGAAGCTGGTCGCTAAGGGCAAGATGACCCAGGAAAAGGCTGACGCCATCGTGGCTGCCATCACCCCGGGCCTGAAGGAAGACCTGTGCGCTGACTGCGATCTGGTCGTTGAGGCTGCTTTTGAGGATATGAAGGTCAAGCAGACCACCTTCGGCGAGCTGGATAAGATCTGCAAGCCCGAGTGCATCTTCGCTTCCAACACTTCTTCTCTGTCCATCACCGAGATCGGCAAGGGCGTTAGCCGTCCGCTGGTCGGCATGCACTTCTTTAACCCCGCAGACCGCATGAAGCTGATCGAGGTCATCGCAGGCTGCAACACTCCTGCTGAGACCGTTGAGAAGATCAAGGAGATCTCCGTTGCCATCGGCAAGAGCCCTGTTCAGGTCAACGAGGCTGCCGGCTTTGTGGTCAACCGCATCCTGATCCCCATGATCAACGAAGCTGCTTTCATCAAGATGGAAGGCGTTTCCGATATCGCCGGCATCGACACCGCTATGAAGCTGGGTGCCAACCACCCCATGGGACCCCTGGAGCTGGGCGACTTCATCGGCCTGGATATCTGCCTGGCCATCATGGATGTGCTGTACAAGGAGACCGGCGACAGCAAGTATCGTGCCTGCCCGCTGATCCGCAAGATGGTCCGCGGTGGCAACCTGGGCTGCAAGACCGGCAAGGGCTTCTACGTTTACAACGCAGACCGCACCAAGACCCCTGTTGACCAGCTGTAAATTCTGATAAACGTTTCTCCCGACCGTGGAAACGCGGCCGGGAGGAATTTGTTTGCACCGGGCAATTCCGGTAAATGAAAAAGACCCGTTAGGAGGATATAGCGATGGATTTTACTCTGTCCAAGCAGCAGCAGATGGTACAGAAAATGTACCGCGAGTTTGCTGAGAACGAAGTCAAGCCCCTGGCAAAGAAGGTTGATGCGGAAGAGTACTTCCCCAAAGAGACCGTCGAAAAGATGGGCAAGCTCGGCATGATGGGCATTTATTTCCCGACTGAGGTCGGCGGTGCAGGCGGCGATGTGCTGTCCTACGTCATGGCAGTGGAAGAGCTGAGCAAGGTCTGCGGCACCACCGGTGTCATCGTCTCTGCTCACACCAGCCTGTGTGCTGCTCCTATTTATGAAAATGGTACTCCCGAGCAGAAGGCAAAGTATCTGCCCAAGCTGTGCAGCGGTGAGTGGCTGGGTGCTTTCGGCCTGACTGAGCCGGGTGCCGGCACCGATGCACAGGGTCAGCAGACCTTTGCAAAGCAGGACCCCGAGACCGGTGATTGGATCCTGAACGGTTCCAAGATCTTCATCACCAACGCCGGCTACGCAAACGTCTTTATCGTTATTGCTGTCACCGATATCGTGCCCGACAAGAAGGGCCGTCCCACCAAGCAGTGCTCCGCCTTTATCGTGGAGCGCACCGACCCGGGCTTCTCTGTCGGTAAGGCTGAGGACAAGATGGGCATCCGTGGTTCTTCCACCTGCGAGCTGATCTTTGAGGACTGCCGCATCCCTGCTGACCGTATGCTGGGTGTGCGTGGCCGCGGCTTCCAGCTGGCTATGGCTACTCTGGACGGTGGCCGTATCGGCATTGCTTCTCAGGCTCTGGGCATCGCCGAGGGCGCTCTGGAAGAGACCGTTGCTTACGTCAAGGAGCGCAAGCAGTTCGGCCGCAGCATTTCCGCATTCCAGAACACCCAGTTCGAGCTGGCTGAGATGAAGGCACGCGTTGAGGCTGCAAAGTATCTGGTCTACGCTGCTGCTCTGAAGAAGCAGGAAGCAATGGATGGCAAGAAGGTCCGTTACAGCGTTGAGGCTGCTCAGGCAAAGCTGATCGCAGCCCGCACCGCAAGCGATGTGACCCGCCGCTGCCTGCAGCTGTTCGGCGGTTACGGCTACACCCGTGACTATCCCATCGAGCGCATGATGCGTGATGCCAAGATCACTGAGATCTACGAGGGCACCAGCGAAGTGCAGATGATGGTCATTTCCGGCGCGCTGCTGAAGTAAGGGAGGCAAGAGTTACAATGAAAGCAATTGTTTGTGTAAAGCAGGTTCCTGATACCTCCGGCAAGGTGTCCGTCAAGCCCGATGGCACTCTGGACCGTGCTTCGATGGCTACCATCACCAACCCTGATGACCTGAACGCTCTGGAGGCTGCTCTGAAGCTCAAGGACGCTACCGGCTGCGAAGTCGTTGTTGTTACCATGGGTCCCCCGCCGGCAGAAGGCATGCTGCGTGAGCTGCTGGCTCGCGGCGCTGACAAGGCTGTTCTGGTTTCCGGCCGTGAGTTCGGCGGTTCCGATACCTTTGCAACCAGCCAGATCCTGGCTGCTGCCGTCAACAAGATCGGTGTCGGCCCCGAGGACGTTGTGTTCTGCGGCCGTCAGGCAATTGATGGTGATACCGCTCAGGTCGGTCCTCAGATCGCTGAGAAGCTGCACCTGCCTCAGGTTACCTATGTGGCTGACATCCAGAAGGATGGCAACACCCTGACCGTGAAGCGTATGCTGGAGGACGGCTACATGATGGTCAAGGTGCAGACTCCCTGCCTGCTGACCTGCATCAAGGAGCTGAACCAGCCCCGTTACATGAGCGTGAACGGCATCTTCACCTGCTACGACAAGCCGATGGAAGTGTTCGATTACAACGCACTGAAGGACGATCCGCTGATCGAGGTCGATACCATCGGTCTGAAGGGTTCTCCGACGAACGTCTTTAAGTCCTTCACTCCTCCGCAGAAGGGCGCAGGCACCATGCTGAAGGGCGACGATACTGCCGCACAGCTGGCTGGTATCCTGGCCAAGAAGCACCTGATCTGATGAAAGGAGCATAGGATTACAATGGCTGATTTTAACGAATACAAGGGCGTATGGGTCTTCTGCGAGCAGCGCCAGGGCGCATTGATGCCCACTGATTTCGAGCTGGTGAGCGAGGCCCGCAAGCTGGCTGATGAGCTGGGCTGCGAGGTCACCGGTCTGCTGCTGGGCGACAACGTGGAAGGCATTGCCAAGGAGCTGGGCGGCTATGGTGCCGATAAGGTCATGGTCTGCGACAGCCCCCTGCTGAAGGACTACACCACCGATGCATACGCTAAGGTCGTGTGCGACATGGTCAACGAGTACAAGCCCGAAGTCCTGCTGATCGGTGCAACCAACATCGGCCGCGATCTGGGCCCCCGCTGCGCAGCCCGTCTGCACACCGGCCTGACTGCCGATGCGACCCATCTGGACATCGACACCGCAAAGTATGTCGAGTTCCTGAAGGAGAGCTCCACCATCGACCTGTCCAAGCAGAAGTTTGATTATGAGGACCGCAACCTGAAGATGACCCGTCCTGCATTCGGCGGCCATCTGATGGCTACCATCATCTGCCCCCGCTTCCGTCCGCAGATGTCCACCGTGCGTCCCGGCGTCATGAAGAAGGCTCCCTTCGATCAGGCCAAGGCCGATGCCTGCCAGATCGTGAAGCCCGCCTTCAGCCTGACCGCTGAGGACGTCAAGACTGAGGTCCTGAGCGTCGAGAAGGCCGCTGAGAAGCTGGTCGATTTGATCGGTGCTGACGTCATCGTCTCTGTGGGCCGTGGCATCAGCAAGGATGTCAACAAGGGTATCGAGCTGGCTGAGCAGCTGGCTGCCGCTC
>OMAV01000144.1_pt1 | contig 15077 bp, 13 predicted proteins | sample 1644751 | NCBI WGS metagenome assembly OMAV01 (sample SAMEA103958141, study PRJEB25191) | human gut metagenome | biome: human-associated habitat [ENVO:00009003]; feature: intestine environment [ENVO:2100002]; material: feces | place: Germany | collected 2013/2015
CAACTGGCTGGCAACGCTGGCCATTATCATGGTGTTCGGCCTTGTAATGCTGTACAGCGCAAGCTACACCACCGGCTACCTGCGCATGGGCGACAGCCTGCACTACATCAAGCAGCAGGCTATCTGCATGGCCATTGGCATTGGCTGTATGGTAGTCATGAGCTATGTGGATCACCGCTTTCTGCGCTGGGCGAGCAAGCCGCTGTACTGGGTGGTGCTGGCCATGCTGGCCGTCACGCTGACCTTTGCACCGCTGAACGGCTGCCGCCGCTGGATCCGTCTGGGCGGCCTGACTCTGCAAACCTCTGAGGTGGCAAAGTTTGAGATGATCCTGCTCTCGTCCCATCTGGCGGCAAGTGCGCCGCAGATCGGCCGGTTCAGCCCGTCGCTGAGAGAAAAGATCAAGCCAAAGGATTGGTTGTTCATCCGCATCGTAAGGCAGCTGATCGTGCCGGTGCTGCCGCTGGTGCCGGTGGTGCTGCTGCTGTTTTTAGAGCCGCACATGTCCGGCATCCTGCTGACCACCGCCATCGTGGGCACCATCCTCATGCTGACCGGCTGCGGCGGTGTATTGACATGGTGCGGGGCCGCGGCGGCGGCTCTGCTGCTGAAACCGGCTCTGACGCTGGTGGAATCCATTGGCTATCTGCAGGACCGCCTGAACACATGGTCCGATGATCTGGAAGCGCTGAACGACCAGACCAAGCAGAGCTTGTACGCCATCGGCTCCGGCGGACTGAAGGGCCTTGGCCTTGGCAACAGCGTGGAAAAGCAGCTCTGGCTGCCGGAAAGCACCAACGACTTCATCTTCAGTGTGGTGTGTGAAGAGTTGGGCTTCATCGGTGCGGTGCTCATCATCGTGCTGTTCATACTGCTCATAGCGCAGGGCCTGATGATCGCCTATAAGGCCGAGAACCAGTTCTGCACCATGGTGGGGATTGGCATTATGGCGCAGATCGCCTGGCAGGTGTTCTGCAACATCGCTGTGGTCACCAACACCATCCCGAATACCGGCATCAGCCTGCCGTTTTTCTCGTCCGGCGGCACCAGTCTGATCTTGCTGCTGGCAGAAATGGGCGTGATGGTGAACATTGGGCGCAACGGAGAGCGGGCGGCGCAGCAGAGGGCAGCGGCCCACGCACAGCGGCAGGCTGCAAAGGCTCAGCGTGATGCGGAGCTGAAGGACCGTACCATCAATCTGGACGATGCCCGCCGTGCGCGCAATGAACTGTAACGACTGTTTTGAGGGCGCAGGCCAGTGGGGAGCTCCCCGATGGCCTGACCAGATGCACTAATAATAGAGGAGGAATCGTCATGCGAGTTCTGATCGCTGCCGGCGGCACTGCCGGCCATATCAACCCGGCACTTGCCATTGCAGGTGCTATCAAAAAGGCAGACCCTTCTGCCGAGATCCACTTTGCCGGCCGCAAGGAGGGCATGGAGTACCGCCTGGTAGGACAGGCGGGCTATCCCTTCCACCATATCGAGATCACCGGTTTCCAGCGCAGGCTGTCGCTGAACAACATCAAGCGCAACATCGTTACGCTGTGGAATCTGGCCCTCTCTGGCCCCAAGGCAAAGGCCATTATGAAGGAGGTCAAACCCGATCTTGTGATCGGCTGCGGCGGCTATGTGTCCGGCCCGGTGGTGCGCTGCGCCGCAAAGATGGGCATCCACACCGCGCTGCATGAGCAGAACGCCTTCCCCGGCGTGACCAACAAGCTGCTGGCACCGGATGTGGATCTCGTGTTTGCCGCCGTGCCTGCTGCTGTGGAAAAGCTGGGCGCACCTGATAAGACCATCGTGGTGGGCAATCCGGTGCGCCCGGAGGTGTTCACCAAGGCAAAGGACCGCGATGCCATCCGCGCTGAGCTGGGCGCGGGCGACCGCACGGTGATCCTTTCCTTCGGCGGCAGCCTTGGCGCACGCCGCGTCAACGAGGTGGTTGCCGACCTGTGTGCATGGGAACAGCACGAGAAGAAGCCGGTGCTGCATCTCCATGCTACCGGCCAGTACGGTGTGCAGCTGTTCAAGGATCTGGAAAAGGAAAAGAACTTCGCGGAGGGCGACGGCCTTGTGGTGAAGGAATACATCAACAATATGCCGGAACTGCTGGCTGCGGCAGACCTTGTCATCAGCCGCGCCGGTGCGCTGACGCTGGCCGAGCTGGAAGCTGTTGGCCGTGCAGCCGTGCTCATCCCCAGCCCCAATGTGGCTGAGAACCACCAGTACTTCAATGCCATGGAACTACAGAAGGCCGATGCCGCTGTGGTGATCGAGGAAAAAGACCTGACCGGCGAAAAGCTGGTGAGCACGGTGTCCGACATGCTGGCACAGCCCGGCAAGCTGGCTGAGATGGGCAAAAATGCCCGCAGCCTGTCGGTGGATGACAGCCTTGACCGTATTGCAGACGCTCTGATGAAACTGGTGCAGAAGTAAAACAAAACCTAAACCGGAAAGGAGGTGTGCGCCATGCAGCAATACCGCAATAACAGAAACAACGGCAATATCTACGACCTGCGGAAAGACCTGCAGCATACTCCGCCGCCTTCACAACAAAAAGGATCTTCCGGCAGTGCGGACGGGCGCTATGGCTTCAACGGGGAACCGCTGAGCTTTGCGCCGGACCGCACCGCCAATGGTACGGTGCGCCGCACCCGTACCGATAACAGCATCGAGTTCCCTTCGCAGCCGCGCCGCACCGAACAGAGCGGCACCCGGCGCACCAGCGGCCAGAACCGGAACCGTACCGCGCAGCGAAGCCGCACGGCCCGCAAGCCGCAGCAGCGCCGTTCACAGGGGCAGAAGCCGCGCAAGACAGCGGCTCAGGCAGCGCAGCAGCGCTACAAAAACCAGCGTCTGCGCCCGGCACAACAGCAGCCACGCGACCCGGTACAGCGGGAAAAACGCAAGAAGCGCCGCCTGACCCGCGCTGCACTGAAGCGGCGGCGGATGCTGCGGCGGCTGATGGCCTTTGTGACCCTGCTGGCCGTGATCGCCGCCGGTGTTTACCTGACCATGACCATGCTGTTTAAGATCGGTACCATTCAGGTGCAGACGGCGGACGGCACCGTGGTGCAGGAGGTGGGCGGCTATTCCAGCAGCCAGATCCTGCAGGCACTGGGTGTGCAGACCGAAGAGAACATTTTCAGCTTTGACCCCGCCGCCAAGGAAGCGGAACTGGAAAAGCAGTTCCCGCTGCTGGAATCCATCAGGGTGGTTCGGGATTACCCCAACACGGTGGTGGTGCAGGTGACCGAGGCGGTGCCTACCTATGCCATGCAGACGAAGAGCGGCTGGCTGACCCTCTCGGATCAGTTCAAGATCCTGGCCTGCGAGTCTGCCCAGCCGGAAGAACTCAAGACCCTATACGGCGGCGAGCCGGTGTCGGTGACACCCGGCGACCAGCTAACCTTTGCAGCGCAGGCAGACCCGGCGGCATCGGATGCATCCGGTTCGGCAGCAGCTTCGGCAGCGGTGCAGACGGACGACCGTCTGGATGCGCTGAATGAGCTGCAGGCAAAGCTGGAAGAGTATGGGATGCTGGACGATGTGACCCGCATGGAATTTGCGGACACCGACCAGATGGCATTTTTGTATCAGGATCGTGTCAGTGTGCTTCTGGGGACACGGAACGATCTGGATTATAAGCTGGACCGCGCACGCTATGTGCTGACCAATGCCGACGGCAAGGGTTGTGCCCCTACCGACACCGGCAGACTGGATTTCAGCCATGTCAGCGCGGGCAGCACCCGTAAGATTTACTTTGCACAGGGCCAGCCGACCCTGCCCTCCGGTTATGTTGTGCCGGAAAAGACCGTGCCGGAAGAGCCTGACACCTCTGCTGCCGAGGATACTGCGGCAGACGGTGCAGAGGATGCCGCTGCGGCCCAGCCTGCGGACGATACGGCGGCAGCTGCGGAAGAAACACCGCTGACCGACCCCGCCCGCATGACCACAAATAACGAAGAAAACCCCATGTGACAAAATGTTTTGAGGAGCGTGTGCAGTATGAAACTGGAACAGTTACTGGAAGGCGTGCCCTTTACCCTTGCGCAGGGCAGTCTGGACACCGAGATCTCGGATATCATCTACGACAGCCGCAAGGCGGCACCGGGCCTTTTGTTCGTGTGCATCGTGGGCACCCAGCGTGACAGCCACGAGTTTGCCGCCGACTGCGCCGCCAAGGGCGTCAGCGCACTGGTCATCCAGCACGACATCGACCTGACCGCCGTGCCGGGCGTGACCGTGGTGAAGGTGGAAAGCAGCCGCTATGCCATGGCTCTGATGAGCGCCAACCTCTTTGGCAACCCCTCCCGCAAGATGACCATGATCGGCGTGACCGGCACCAAGGGCAAGACCACTACCACCCACATGATCAAGAGCGTGCTGGAAGCTGCAGGCCGCAAGGTGGGCATGATCGGCACCAACGGCATTTATTATATGGGCCGCCACAAGGAAACTGCCAACACCACCCCCGAAAGCTACGAACTGCAAAAGACCTTTCGAGAATTTCTGGATGCAGGCTGCGACACCGCGCTGATGGAGGTTTCCAGCCAGGGCCTGATGATGGACCGCGTGGCCGGTGTGCACTACGATGTGGGCGTGTTCACCAACCTTTCGCCGGACCACATCGGCCCCGGTGAGCACAAGACCTTTGAGGAGTACCGCAGCTGGAAGGGCCAGCTGTTCAAGCGCTGCGCCTGTCAAAATTCCAGACCCTGCCGCAGAGCCTACGATCACAATTCTTTGGAGCGAAAGCGACAAGCTGCAGGACGGCGAAATCATGCCGCTGTCCGTGGCGAATCGTGTTTTTGAAGAACTGGACACCGCCCAGCACACGGACCGGGAAAAGGACGGCTACACGGGCGGCTGGTACGACAAGACCGCATTCCGCATTGATTTTACCCTGAACGGCCAACCGGACAGCTACGAGGGGCGGCAGGATTTTGGTGACGGAGAGGGTTCTTTGGTTCAGCATATCCAGAACTACCACGAATACTACGCCAAGGACGAGAACTGGAAAAATTTTGTTCTGCACAACAAAGGCCCGGAAGCGTGGGAACAAGACAAGGCAGAGCGGGAAATGGTGCTGACCGAGTTTATCCCGTACCTCAAACAACATTGCAATCTTTCGGCCATGGAGCAGGTAGCCACCGCCGCTTTGCGGGAGGGACAGAATATTTCGCCGGAACAGGCTGCCTATTACAACACTGTTGTGGCCTATGTGCAGGACTGCCGCCCGCTGCTTAACCAAGGCCAGTATAACTTGCCGGAACCGCCCAAGCTGGCTGACTTTGACCAGAGCTTGCAGGATTACAAAGCACAGGTGCAGGCCGAGATCGCGCAGGAAGCGGCTGCTGCTGGAATGACGGTTGAGAAATATGCGGCGGCAGGCTTTGAGGCACCGCAGGAGGACAGCTTTTCCATCTACCAGCTGCGCAATGAGGATTCCACCCGCGTTTACCGTTTTGAACCTTACGACCGCCTGCAGGCCGCTGGCCGAACCGTGGATAAGGCAAACTATATGGAGGTGTATGCCGCGCCGCTGACTGCTGGTACCACGTTGGAGGACATCTACCGCACATTCAATATAGACCATCCAGCAGACTTCAAGGGACACTCGCTGTCTGTTTCGGATGTAGTGGTGCTGCACCAGAACGGGCAGGACACCGCCCACTACTGCGACAGTGTGGGCTTCCAGCAGGTGCCGGAGTTCTTGCGGGAAAATCCGCTGCGCACCGCAGAACTTTCCACGGAACAAAACGAAAATATGATTGATGGTGTGCTGAACAATGCGCCCTCTTTAGGTGAGTTGGAAGCCAAAGCAAAGGCCGGAGAACAAATTTCTCTGACGGACCTTGCCGCCGCAGTCAAGGCCGAGGAAAAGGCACCGAAAACCAAGAAGTCCCGCGCCGCAAAACCGAAAAAGCCGTCCATCCGGGCACAGCTGGATGCCGCAAAAAAGGAGCAGAGCAAGCAAACGCAGCCACGGGAAAAGACAAAGGAATTGGAGGTATAAGCCGTGCAAAAATTTGAAAATATGGATGTGATCGCTGCGCTGGAAGCCATTATGCACCAGAACACCGCATACTATCAGAGCGATTTTGCGTATGACATCAAAATGCTGCGGGAGGCCGCCCGCAGCGACCAGCCGGAAGATAAGCTGCTGTTGTGGCTGTCCCGGCCTTCTGGAACATTCTGCTTCCGGGAACGGGACGTGCTGCTCAAAGACACGCAAGCCTATAACACATGGAAATTCTGCGGCGAACAGACCCATGACAGGATTCTTGCCTATGCGGTGGAGCTGACCGGCGCGGCCAACGGAACTGTGCAAGGCAATCTGTATGAACTGGACTATCAGCAGCACTTCCAGCATATCCGGGATGTAGCCCTGCCCGTGGGTGCCAATCGCCTGATCTACGAAAGCGGGATGCGGGAGATTGGCCCGAAAGAGCATTTCGACAGCCGCCCGGACAAATATTTCGGGGAGTTCGTGCGGTATGAAATGCAGCCCCGTGACCCGGAACTTCTGCAAGCGGCCATCCGTCAGGAGCAACGCAACCGGGAACCTGCACAGCCCAGTGATTTCAAAGAACACCTTGCGGCATTGCACACCGGGCTGATCGAGGCCGAGGCACAGCGTATCGTAGCCGATATGAAGCGTCTGGCTGCTCCCAACAGCCCGGACAAGAATCATTTTATGGTGGAGGTATCGCCTTATTTCACCAAGCTGGCATCCAGTCGGGACACGGACCAGCTGCTTGCCATGTTGCCGTACAAGTCCCTGCACCTGTCCAGCGTGAAAGACCGTTTCGGCATCTACGCGCTGGTTAACAAAAACGAAAATCGGGACAGGGGTATCCGCAAGCCCCGTGCTTCTGTCCGCAAGCAGCTTTCTGAAACAAAACAGGCCGCCAGCCCGAAAAAGGCAGCGGCCCGCAGCAAACAACATGAAATGGAGGTCTGACCATGAATTTCAGCGTAGAAGAAGAAAATTTGATTTGTATGTACCACACTTCTGACCGCCGCCGGACGATGGCGCGGATTCTGGCCGCCCTGCCGGACGTGGACACGGAAATGCGGAGGCTAGCAAACGGTGTTATTGCAAAGTTGGAGCGCATGACCGATGCTGCCTTTGACGGACAGAGGTTTGATTTTACGGGTGAATGATACCGCCAGCTTGACAACCACACATTATTTTTAATTAAAGTAATGTGTCATTGTCAACACAGAAATAGCCGGACACGGTGGCCCTGTGGCTGCTGTGTCCGGCTATTTTTCATGTATCAGTCTTTATCTTTTTTCTCGGTGGGATTTTCTGGCAGTTCGGCGGCATCTGCTACAATGTCAGTTACAAGCTGCTGGAAGTCAACCGCATTCTTTTCCGTGATAACGGGTTTGCCGGTTTCCGCTTCAAGAGCCTGCCGCGCAATGCCGGCCACCTTGCCGCCGCGTTTGGCAACCTGCTTGTTTTCTTCAAAGGTCTGTGGCTTTGCAGTTTTGGAAATATCCGTGGTGGAGGCTTCGGCCAGCATGGTCAGAACAAGCTCTAAATCGGTCATATTGTCACGGAGATTTTCTTTTGTCAGACCTTTCAGCCGCTTATACTGCCCTGTGGTCATACCAGACCATGCACGGGAGATTTCATCGGTCAGAATGGCGTACTCCCTGCCTTTTTGCACTCCGCGCTTCTTCCATTCATCTGTCAGTTCGTTGCGGATGCGGATTGCCAAAAGCCGCTGGTGAATCCATTCTTCGGAGTAGCCTTTTTTCAAATAGGTATCAAGTGCGCGGTCGATGGCCTGTTCCGGGTCGATGGTTTCCTCGATGCGTTCCTTGCCTACCATTGCCAGCCATGCCTTGAACGGCTCAGCTTTTGGAGACGGAATAGACTGGATAATGCGTAGGAGCTGTTCAGTGTTAGCAACATCCGTCTTATACCGTTTTCCATCAGAGGATAACATTTTCAGTTGTACGATTTTTTCGTACAACTCATTTGCTCCCTCAGTTTTCAGCTTACGTTTCAGGTCACTCCAATATCGCCGTGGATTTGCTGTTCCAGTTAAAACAGAAATAACATGTCGGCTCTATGTATTTAACGGAAATTCGGCCTTTACAGGAATTGGGCACAAACTTTGCAAATGTACTGAACGCGATTACCAAAACCAAAGAAATACTGGATATTCCGATTTATGAGGGTGGAACAGACTTCCCCCAAAAACATGATATTGAACTTCGGAATGTCCGTTTTTCTTATGATGGTAAAACCGATGTACTGCATGGTGTCAACCTCAAAATCCATGATGGCGAGCGCATGGCTCTTGTGGGCCGATCTGGTGCCGGTAAAAGCACTGTGATTGAACTTATTTCCCGGTTCTACGATGTGCAGGAAGGCGAAGTGCTGATTGGCGGCAAAAATGTCAAGGAACTTGACTACGATACCATTCTGAAAAATATAGCCATCGTGTTTCAAAAGACTTTCCTCACCCGTGACAGTGTGCTGGAAAATATCCGCATGGGTAGTAACGCTACTCTGGAAGAAGTGCGGGCTGCTGCAAAAGAGGCACAGATTGATGACTTTATCATGTCCCTGCCGGATGGATATGACACAAAAGTGGGCGGTTTCGGCTCCCGCTTTTCCGGCGGAGAAAAGCAGCGGATTGCGATTGCCCGCGCAATTCTGAAAAATGCACCCATCTTGATTTTGGACGAGGCCACAAGTGCCTCTGACCCGGAAAATCAGATGGAGATTGATAAAGCCATTCAAAATCTATGCAAAGGCAAAACAGTTATTGTAGTAGCACACCGTTTGAGTGCTTTGAAAATGTGCAACCGGGTGGCTGTGGTGGAAAACCATACAATTACCAGCGTTGGCACCCATGAGGAAGTTCGGAAGAACAATGCCTACTATCGAAAAGCGTGGGATGACTACGAAACAGCCCGGAATATCACTTATCAGTTGGAGGGCGGTGAGCAGCATGAATGAGCATGATGTATTGAAAAAGAACCGTAATTTCTATATTGGTGTCGGCGGAACCGTTCTGGAAGGACTTCTCTCCGGCAGCCTGTTTATGCTGCTTTACTCTGTCATGCAGTTTTTGTGGTCGGGACAATTTGACATGAACCGTGTCCTGGTTCTGACCTGTGTGATCGCGGTGGTTTTTCTTCTTCGTATCCTGATTTACAGCTATGGTTATACCAAAGCGCAGATTGGCGGTGCAGCGGTCAGCAAGAATATTCGGCTTTTTATGGGTGACCATTTGAAGCGCATCCCACTGTCCCGGTTTACGCAGGGACAGACCGGCGATTATATCAACACCATCACAAGCGATGTAAACAACTATGAAAAAATTCTGACCCATAAGGTCGGAGATTTGGCAAAGAATTTTGCCTTGTCGTTCATGTTGATCGTTTTTGTTATGACGATTTATGTCCCGGCTGGAATTATTCTGTTGATTGCTGACCTTCTTTTAATCCCCGGCTTGTGGCTTTCTTTCCGCATGGTGCAGAAATACGGAAAAGAAAAGAACGATATTTGTGCGGAGAATGTCAGCAGCATTGTTGAATATGTTTCTGGCATTCAGACTTTCCGTGCTTATGGTGTAGGCGGTATGAAGAACAAAACCGTTATTAACGCCATGCGGGAGTTTAGCCGTATTAGTTTTGTATACGAGGCAAAAGTGCTGCCGATCGGTACAGGATTTGGCATTTTGAGCTGGCTATCCTGTCCGCTGGTTATCTGGCTGGCTTATACACCTTGGGCTGCGGGGACGCTGAACACGGTAGACTACCTTTTGATTTGTATGCTGCCCTTGTTCTGTGCAAAGCTGGCCAACTCGATTTTTGTAGACCTCACCAGTTATAAAAACCTGATGATTTCGAAGAACAAAATCTTGGGTGTAATGAATGAGCCGGAGGAAACAGGCAGTATGGAGCCGCTTCACACAACCACCCATGAAATCATCTTTGACAATGTAGATTTTTCGTATGTACCCGGTGAGCCGGTACTAAAACATGCTACCTTTACGGTGCCGGATCAAAAACTCACAGCCATTGTCGGAGACTCTGGTTCTGGCAAATCCACCATTTTGAACCTGATTGCAAAATATTACGAAACAACAGGCGGGACGATTTCTATTGGAGGTAAGCCCATTAACCATGTAGCCGCCGAGCGGGTTCTGGAACAAGTTTCTATGGTAGACCAAGACGTATTTCTCTTTGATGATACCATCCGGGATAATATCCGACACGCCCGTCCTAATGCTACGGACGCAGAAATCGAGGCTGCCTGCCGGGAAGCCAACTGTGACAGCTTCATCCGTAAGATGGAAAAGGGATACGATACGCTGACTGGCGAGAATGGAAATCTTCTCTCTGGCGGTGAGCGTCAGCGAATTTCAATAGCCCGCGCGATCCTGAAAAACAGCCCTATCCTGCTTTTGGATGAAGCAACCGCATCTCTTGATATTGAAAATGAGCTTGCCGTAAAGCAGGCCATCGCCAATCTGCTAAAAGAGAAAAAGACAGTGGTAATGATTGCTCATACCCTTTCCATTGTCAAAAATGCAGACCAAATCCTTGTAATGGGTGATGGCAGGATTGCTGAATCGGGAACCCACGAAGAATTGCTTGCAAAAGGCGGAAAATATGCTGCTATGTGGAACGCAGAGCAAAAAATATCGGCTTGATAGAAAATAAAGCGGCAGGGGTGATACCTGCTGAATCGAATGCGATATTAGCGCAGAAATCTATGAACGGCTGAAAGACGCCTTTAAGAAAGAACAATCATATAGCACATGAGCCTGCCCCGACTAAGGGGAAATAAAAAGCCGTTGGTTTGAGCAGGTGATTTTGTGTACCTATTTTGAACCGACGGCTTTTGAGAAAATCAGGGCCGCCGGTTCTTTTTGCTTATCAGCGCGTTTCATCGTCCGTATGGCGGCCGCTAGGAGGATGCCACTATGCGCCTGATATTCTATCGGTCACTCAACTTTGAATCATCAAAAAAAGCCTTGCTCCCGCACAGGGTCAGCAGGGCTTTTACTATGTACTATACGATGTAGTTACTGCGCGTTTCGTGCTGTCATTATGCCCAGTTGGCCGTTTTCGGTCTGCTGGGCTTTTCTATTGTCGCCTGAAAATCTACCTGTTTCAAAAATATTTTTGGAAATTTTCAAAAAAGCGGGCAGAATCGGGTGTTTCAGGTGTCATATTAGCGGAAAGGGAAAAATCCACCCGACATCCCCACGGAAAGGGGGTGAGAAGATGGAAGCTATCCCTCGCAACGATGGCGAACAGTACCGATTCGATGCGTTCTGCAAAGCGGTACTGCGAAATGAGGCCCGGAACTATCACCGAAATAAGAAACGCTTGCTTGACCGTGAAAAGTCATTCAGCGTTCTTTCGTTGGAAGAACTGGGGCAGCTCACGAGTGTAGACCATTATCCAAGTGAAGAATTTGTATTTTCATCCTACGGCTGTGATCTGCACATCGACAATGAACTTGTTGCCAATGCGTTTGCCGCTCTGCCGAAGCAAGAACAAAGTATTCTGATTCTGTTTTGCGTTCTGGAACTGGGCGACGGCGAGATTGGCGACCTCATGGGAATGTCCCGGAGTGCTGTTCAACGGCACCGGGCAAAAACGCTGAATGAGCTGCGAAAAAAGCTAAAGGCGCACTTGCCGGAGGGAGGTTAGGCGTAAATGGGCTCCTATGAACACACAAGCAGAGAGCTTTTACCGCTCTCGGTGATTCGCTCTGCCTGCGCTGGGGACACCGATGCCGTTGAACAGGTTTTGCGACATTACAGAGGTTATATCAACAAGCTCTGTACAGGCATTCTCTATGACAAGCACGGTCAGCCTCATGTGTGCATAGACGAGTACATGAAACGCCATCTGGAAATCAAACTGATTTCTTCTATTGTGACCAAAGCCGAAACAGTCTGACCCTTTCCACGTTTCGGGACTGCACCTTGAAAAATATGCCCGCAGGATAATGGCGGTGCATCATAGGGCAAACGGATACGTTGCTGTCTGTATCGAGCCGGACGGCGGGTGCGCCAAGATGCTTTTCTTTGAAAAGTGGAGCGATCATCACCACGCCGCAATGCAAGCGCGGCTGCTTGCGGGCCATGACATACCGACAGGCTGATACTCCCTTACCGTCAAAGTCCGAGCGTTCAGAGCGTCGCAGGCAATGAGTAGGGCTGCATGAGGAATGCAGGGGTGAGATTCCCGTGGGCTGCTGCCAGCAGCCATCCGTTGGCTCATTTTTTTATTTTAAGAAAGGGGATTTTTACGATGCAAGCGAAAAAGACAAACCCTGAAAAAACAAAAAATCCAGAGGTGCTTACTCTGGATTCAACTTATCGTATTGGCAATCGCTCCTTTATCGTTGAGCCGGTGTTCAAAGAAGAAAGTTCCCAGACCTTAGGAGAAGTTCTTCTTCGGCTGATGAAATCCGAAAGCGAAAAATTATAATGACCTTTCGGGAGGCAGCGGACAGAGAAAGCGGATTGTGTTATAATATAGGTGTACAAGTGAATTTGCTATTCGACTGTCCCAAGAAAGGAGCGAGTATGAAACAGTCGAGTAACAAGAAATCCCGTGAAGCAACCGCTTTTCTCTATGAGCGTCTTTCCCGTGATGATAATTTGGAGGGCGAGAGTTACAGCATCGGCAACCAAAAGAAACTACTCACCAAAGTTGCAAAGGAAAAAGGCTATACCAATCTGGCTCACTTTCTGGATGATGGCATTTCCGGCGTGACCATGAACCGTCCCGGTTTCGTTGAAATGATGCAGCAGCTTGAACAAGGAAAAGCCTCTGCTGTGTTCGTCAAAGACCTTTCCCGTCTGGGCCGAAACTATATCGAGGTCGGGCGGCTGACAGAAGAATTTTTCCCAGACCATGACATCCGACTTGTTGCCGTTTCGGACAACATCGACACGGCCGAGGGAGAAAACGAACTGGCACCCATCCGAAACCTGTTCAATGAGTGGTATGCCCGTGACATCAGCAAGAAACGCCGTATCAGTAATAAAATCAAAGGCAACTCCGGCGAACCGATGGGACTTCCTCCCTATGGATATATCAAGGACCCGAACAATCCCAAGCATTGGGTCATTGATGAAGAAGCTGCACAAGTTGTCCGGCGCATTTTTGATATGACGTTGGAGGGCTTTGGCACGGAACAGATTGCCACCCAGTTTGAAAAGGAAGGCATCCTGACGCCGCAGGCCTACTGGATTCAGAAAGGCATCGGCCGTCCCGGAAAGACCAAGATGCGCCCCGCCACCAAGTGGAATGGCTCCACGATTACCCATCTTCTGTACCAGCAGGAGTATTGTGGTGATGTTCTGAACTTCAAAACCTACTCCAAGTCCTACAAGAATAAGAAGCGGATTCATAACGACCCGGAAAATTGGGTAGTGTTCCAAAATGTTCACGAGCCAATTATTGAGCGAGCCGTGTTTGAACAGGTACAGCAGAAACGCGGAAAAATGCGCAAACGCCGTACCAGCAACGGAGAACACAATATGTTCTCTGGCTTGCTTGTCTGCGCAGACTGCGGCTGCAATCTGCATTTCCACTTCAATCAGGGCAACCCGGAAATCAAGTATTTCAACTGCTCCAACTACAAGGGCAACCGTGGCACCTGCCAATCCACCCACTACATCAGGGTAGACTTTCTGGAAGAAGTGGTGCTGGGCGAGATTCGGCGACTGACCAAGTTTGCCAGCCTCTATGAGGACGACTTTTTGAAGGCTATTATCGGGCACTCCCAGCAGGCAGACGAAGCCGACCGCAAGCTGAAAGAGAAAGAGTTGAAAGCACTCCTTGCCCGTGATGAAGAACTGGACGGCCTTTTTGAGCGCATCTATGAGGACAATGTTTCCGGCAAAATCTCTGACGAACGCTTTTCCAGAATGTCCCGAAGATATGAGGACGAGCAAAAGGAGCTGACCGAGAAAATCAAACAGCTCCGCTCCGAAATCGAAAAGCAGAGCAGCCGCACCATGACAACGGATATGTTCATCAGTCTGGTTCGCAAGTACACCAGAGCAAAAAAGCTGACACCCCGGATGCTGAATGAACTGGTTGAAAAAATCGAAGTGTTCAATGCAGAAAAGGTCAACGGTGTATGGGAGCAGCGGCTCCGCATTCACTACAACTGCGTGGGCACCATCGAGATTCCAAGCGCACTTCCTTTACCGACACCCGATGTATCGGTGAATACAAGAAAAGGCGTAGTTGTGAACTACGCCCCCTGTGATGTCGCTATTTAGCAAATAAAAAATGACGAATGCTCTTTGACAGCTAAATGCTGTAAGAACATTCGTCATGGTGCGGATAAGAGGACTTGAACCTCCACCGAGTTGCCCCGATTAGAACCTGAATCTAACGCGTCTGCCAATTCCGCCATATCCGCATATTCTGTTGTATTCGTGAGCTGTGTCGCTCGGAACGATAATTATTATACCAGATATGGCAGAATTGTCAAGCATTATTTTTAATTTTTCTCGACAAAATTTTGCTTGAAAATTGATGCATTCTGAATGGCAGCTGCAGGGCGAAATTTTTGCCAAAGTGTGATACAATAAACAGGACGCGCTGGGAGGGTGTCCTGCGCGCAGACTGAGAAAACGAGGGAAATGCAGAATGTTCAATATCATTATTTTCCTGCTGGGAGCAGGCATCATGTTCTTTATGGCTCTGCGCAGCGTGCTGGCACGGCGCAGGCTGTGCACGCAGGGGCAGAAGGTCACGGCCACGGTGGAGGGCACCGTGCGGAGCCGGGATGGCGGTGCCTATGTGCTGGCCTTTACCACCGCAGGCGGCAGCCATCGGCTGCACTACCCGAAGCCTGCGCGGGGCAAGAGCTTTGCGGTGGGGGATACCGTCACCTTATACTATGACCCCGACGACCCGGAGAAGATGTACGTGGAAGGCGACCGGGCTACGCTGGGAGCCGAGGTGCTGTATGCCGTGATAGGTGTGGCCCTGCTGGTGCTGACCGTGGGCATTGCCCGCTGAAAGGGGAAAAGAGAATGAAACTGGAACATTTTGGC
>OMAV01000145.1_pt1 | contig 15021 bp, 12 predicted proteins | sample 1644751 | NCBI WGS metagenome assembly OMAV01 (sample SAMEA103958141, study PRJEB25191) | human gut metagenome | biome: human-associated habitat [ENVO:00009003]; feature: intestine environment [ENVO:2100002]; material: feces | place: Germany | collected 2013/2015
AATACCGCTGCGCACTGAAAGCACTTGAAAGCCGGTTGGAAATATTGAATGAGGAATTTTCATTGCAGCATGACCGCAATCCGATAGAAAGTATGAAAAGCCGCTTGAAGTCGCCGTCCAGCATTATGAATAAGATGCAGAAGCGCGGACTTCCTCTGGATTTTCCGACCATGCAGGCAAATATCATGGATGTTGCTGGTGTGCGCGTGATCTGCTCTTTCGAGGAGGATGTGTTCTTTTTGGCAAAGTGCTTAAAAGATCAGTCTGATATTGAGATAGTCACAGAGAAGGACTACATTTCCAACCCAAAGCCCAACGGCTACCGCAGTCTGCACCTGACGATCCGGCTGCCGGTATTCTTTGCGGAAAAAGAAATCCATGTGCCGGTGGAGATACAACTCCGTACAATCGCTATGGACTTCTGGGCAAGCCTTGAGCATACCATCCGCTATAAGAAAAACGTGCCGATAAATGCTGAAGTCGAAACTGAACTGAAAGAGTGCGCCGATTCCAGCAGAGAGTGGGATGGTAAAATGGAGCATCTACTGCACATCCTAACTTAATATGCACTGAATAAAAGAAAAAGCCTTATATTTCAATCCATAGAGGCCAATCTGTGGTATAATTGGAGCAAGAGAACTGGAAAAAATCCAGCAAAAACCTTGTACCTGGAGGGCAGCTATGTATCGTTACAGCAATGGCCAGATCAGCTTGGCGGATTAATCGAGTATCTAATGCAGCAGGAGACCATCCTCCGGAAATGTGAGGCAGTGCTGGATCTACCGTCCGTGTATGAGAAAATGGTGCAGTTGTGCAGCAAAGAAGATAGTCGTCCGCCCCTCGCCCCAGCGTTCATCGTAAAGTACCTGCTGGTGAGTTTCCTGTACAGCAAACCATCGAACCGGCAGATCGGGCAGCGCACCCCTTCACCTCAAAGCTAACGAAGCTAATGAACTGCACGCTGCCACCAGCCTTCAGTACCTCCATCACAACTGCGACGTGGACGTTCAGTGCCGCCTCCCTGTCCTTTCTTCGTCAGGCCAGGCTTTTTTCGCAATAGTGGCGACGAATTCGTTCTTGCTGTTTTTCGTTTGAAAAGAGCCTTATGGCCTTGGCGCTCTCCGGTCGTGGGTGGCGTAGTAGGCTCGCTTATTTTCGTACATGCAATAGTCGGCCTTGTCCAGCAGCGTTTGCATGATGCAGCCTTCATAATCGGCGGAGATCGCCCAACCGTAGGCGTAGCTGAGAGGAAGCTGATTGCCGTCACGGTTTGCAGCGTCGGCTTCCCTGCGCAGACTGTCCAGTATGCCCTCCACCTCCTGCCGGTCCGTATGGTAAATGACCGCCATAAATTCGTCGCCGCCGTATCTGCCCACGAAATGCTTTTCCGGGATCACCCGGCGTAAAAGCCGGGCAAAGCTCAGGATCAGTTGGTCACCCGCCGAATGACCCCTCGTATCGTTGACGGTTTTCAGATTGTTCAGGTCAAATATGACGCAGGCCGTAGGCTCCCGGAGAATTTCCCTGTTGTTGAGAAGCTCCTCGCAGGAGCCTTTGTTGGGCAGGCCGGTATGGATGTCGATGTATGCCTTCTGCTCCAGCAGTTGGTTTTTCCGGGCCATTTTCAGTGCCATGGCGGTCTGGAGCATGATCAGGATCACCAGGCACAGCATATCCAGTGCCGAGAGGATCTCAATAGTGCGGATCTTCATGGCGATCTTTTCTGAATAGTGTTCCGCGGCAGACACCGTTTCGTCCGCCATTTCAAAATAGGTCTCGCTCATGGCAACGATTTGGGTGTTCTCATATCCACGCTGTCTGGCCGCCGCGACCTCCGCCTTGAGCCGCTCCCAGTAGGCACGCTGGCTGTCCAGCCTTTCCTGATAGGCCGCGTCCTTGAGCTTTACCAATTCGTAGTGCCCTTCTCCGGATGTCAGATTGCTTAAGATATCGTCTAAATACGCGATCAACTCATCGTTTCGGGTGCCTGTGATCTCCAGCTTTACCGCCCGCTGCGTGTCTCCGCGCACCAGCCCGGCATAATTGATGACGCGGGCCGTGCCCTTCAGGTTGCCGATCTCGACCATCATCAGAGCGACAAGGATCACCAAAATCAGCACAAGGCAGCTTTGCAGGATGCTGATGAGATTTTTGCGATCTATTTTTACATTTCCTTTTATCATAACGACCTCGATCACGGAACGACCATGATATTCTTTATTGCGAATCAGTCTTGATGAATACTTTACTCTGTAACGCACATCATGTCAATAACAATGGAAATTTTTCTACTGTCTCCCAAGAATGATCGGCATAAATAAAATGAAAAGCACGCACTTTATTGCTTGTTTCGGTTGGATGGCTTAGGCTTGTCAGGGATCGCCTCATCCGCCTTGGATGGGCGACCCCTGCGAGCCCCAACCAATTTCTCCGCTTTCTGGTTTTCAGGCATAGTCTTTTCTGCTTTCGGCGGACTGCCACGGCACAGCTTTTTCGGCTTCTATAATTGTAAGGAACATGGCTTTTCGCTGAATGGAAAGCGAAGCTGACCCGGGCTGGGGCGGTCTGTAATAAAGCGATATTTTTTTTTGAAACTATCTTGACAAAATTTATCAAGATTGATATTATGGTATTAACAAGCAAGCGAAAAGAGGATGTGGAGCATGATCATCACCAAAGAGACGGACTACGCGCTGCGCATTTTGCGGGTGCTGATGGACGGGGAGAAGCATTCGGTGGCCGAGATGTCGGAAACGGAATTGATCCCCAATCAGTTTGCCTACCAGATTCTGCGCAAGCTCTCCGCCGGCAATTTGGTGCGGGTGAGCCGCGGCGCTCTCGGCGGCTGCGAGCTGTCCTGCGATCTGGACGCGACCTCCCTCTACGATCTCATGGGGGTCGTGGGGGAGCGGGGCATCCTGTGCGCCTGCATGGAGCCGGGATATGAATGCCGCTGGCATGACAAGCATGGGCGGTGCGCCATCCACTGTCAGCTGGCGGCTTTGCAGCAAAAGCAGGACGAGGCGTTCCGTGCCGTGAGCCTGCGCAGGCTGCTGACCGGCGGATCCGATCCCCAAGATACAAGCAAGCTGTAAAATTTTAAAAGGAGGTACCCGTATGCTGTTTCAAACCACGTCGGCGCACGAAGAGCTGCGCGCGAAGATCCGGAGTTTTGCGGAGGAGGAGATCAAGCCACTCGCATTTTTAATGGATCAGAACAATGAGTTTCCCGAGGAGGCTGTCAAGAAGCTGGGTAAGCTGGGCTGGATGGGCATTCCCTACCCCAAGGAGTACGGCGGTGCCGGTCTTGATGCTCTGAGCTACGCCATCGCGGTGGAGGAGCTGGCCCGTGTGGACGGCGGCACGGGCGTAATCCTCTCCGCCCACGTCTCCCTCGGCTCATGGCCCATTTTCGCCTATGGCACCGAGGAGCAGAAGAAGAAATATCTGGTTCCGCTGGCCAAGGGCGAGAAGATCGGCGCCTTCGGCCTTACGGAGACCAACGCCGGATCCGACGCCGGCGGCACGGAGACCACGGCGCTGGATAAGGGGGACTACTACCTCCTCAACGGCGGCAAGATCTTCATTACCAACGCCCCTAAGGCGGACACCTATGTGGTTTTCGCCGTCACCACGCCGGACATCGGCACCCGGGGCATCTCCGCTTTCATCGTGGAGAAGGGCTGGAAGGGCTTTGAGTTCGGCGACCACTATGACAAGATGGGTATTCGCTCCTCCTCCACGGCGGAGCTGATCTTCAACAACGTGAAGGTTCCCAAGGAAAACCTATTGGGCAAGGAGGGCGAGGGCTTCAAGATTGCCATGTCCACGCTGGACGGCGGACGCATCGGCATCGCCGCGCAGGCGCTGGGCATCGCCCAGGGCGCGTTTGAGCACGCGTTGAGCTATTCCAAGGAGCGCGTCCAGTTCGGCAAGCCCATCGCGGCCCAGCAGAGCATCGCCTTCAAGCTGGCAGATATGGCAACCAAGCTGCGCTGCGCCCGGTTCCTCATCTACTCCGCGGCGGAGCTGAAGGAGCAGCACGCGCCTTACGGTATGGAGTCCGCCATGGCGAAGATGTACGCCTCGGACATCGCGCTGGAGGTCACCAACGATGCCTTGCAGATCCACGGCGGCAGCGGCTACCTCAAGGGCATGGAGGTGGAACGGGCCTACCGCGACGCCAAGATCACCACCCTCTACGAGGGCACTAACGAGATCCAGCGGGTGGTCATCGCCTCTCATCTGTTGGGCAGGCTGGGCAAGAGCTCCGGCGGCGAGAGCCGTTCGGCGGCCAAGAAACCCGCGCCCATCACCGGCATTCGCAAAAAGACCATCTTCCGGGAGGGGGATGCTGCCCAGCAGGTGGCCGACCTTGTGGCGGCGCTGAAGAAGGATGGTCACGACTTCTCCGTGGGCATCCCTATGGATACGCCCATCCCGCAGGCGGAGCGGGTGGTCTCCGCGGGCAAGGGCATCGGGGAGAAAAAGAACATGAAACTGGTAGAGTCGCTGGCCAAGGCCGCCGGCGCGGCCATCGGTTCTTCCCGCCCTGTGGCGGAGACTCTCAAATATCTGCCGCTGAACCGCTATGTGGGTATGTCCGGTCAGAAGTTCACCGGCAATCTGTACATCGCCTGCGGCATCTCCGGCGCATCCCAGCACCTTAAGGGCATCAAGGACGCCTCCACCATCGTGGCCATCAATAAGAACGGTAACGCGCCTATCTTCAAGAACTGCGACTACGGCATCGTGGGCGATGTGGAGGAGATCCTGCCCCTGCTCACTGCCGCGCTGGATAGCGGCGAAAAGCTGCCCGCGCCGCCCATGGTAAAGATGAAGCGGCCCACGCCGCCGAAGCCCGCCCCCATCGGCGACCGCTACGTCTGCAGCGGCTGCGGCTACGAGTATGTGCCGGAGTTGGGCGACGAGGACGGCGAGATCGCGCCCGGTACGCTCTTTGAGCAGCTTCCCGCCGAGTGGGTGTGTCCCGAGTGCGCGGAGACGAAGGATCAATTTGTAAAGGCTTGAGGCCGTGAAGGAGGCAAGATAAGATGTATTGCGTGCGTAAAGTAACGAACGACCTCTACTGGGTGGGCGCCAACGACCATCGCCTGGCCCTGTTTGAAAACTGCTTTCCCATTCCCCGGGGCGTAAGCTACAACGCCTACTGCCTGCTGGATGAAAAGACGGTGCTCTTTGACACGGTGGACTGGTCTGCCTGCCGCCAGCTTTTGGAAAATCTGGCGTATGTGCTGGATGGCCGCGAGCTGGACTACCTGCTGGTCAACCATCTGGAGCCGGATCACGCCGCCTGCATCGAGGAGATCCTGCTGCGCCATCCCAAGGTGAAACTGATCTCCAACGAGAAGGCATTCATGCTCATGCGGCAGTTCGGCTTCCATGTGGACGGACATGAGTGCATCGAGGTGAAGGAGGGCGATACCTTCTCCTTCGGCAAGCACACCGTCACCTTTGTGGGCGCGCCTATGGTTCACTGGCCGGAGGCCATGGTGACCCTCGACGTCACCGACGGCGTCCTCTTTTCCGCCGACGCCTTCGGCACCTTCGGCGCGCTGGACGGCAAGCTGTTCGCCGACGAGGTGGACTTCGAGCGGGACTGGCTGGACGACGCCCGCCGTTACCTCACCAACATCGTGGGCAAGTACGGCCCCCACATCCAGCTCCTGCTGAAAAAGGCCGGCGGCGTTTTGGATCAGATCAAGTACATCTGCCCGCTCCACGGCCCCGTGTGGCGCAAGGATCTGGGCTGGTTCATTGAAAAGTACGACACATGGAGCCGCTATGCCCCTGAGACCCAGGGCGTGCTCATCGTCTACGCCTCTATGTACGGCAACACGGAGAACGCGGCGCAGGCGCTGGCGACGTCGCTCTGCGATAAGGGCATGAGCAAGGTGGCGATGTACGATGTGTCCTCCACTCATGTCTCCCAGCTGATCTCCGAGGCGTTTAAGTACAGTCACATTGTCCTGGCCTCTGTGACCTACAACCTCGGCATCTACCCCGCCATGCATGACTTCCTCATGGATATGAAGGCATTGAATCTGCAAAACCGCACCTTTGCCATCATTGAAAACGGCTCATGGGCGGTGAAGTCCGGTGACCTCATGCAGAAATTCGTCAACAATGAGCTTAAGAACATGACGGTGCTCAACGAGCGGCTCAGCCTCGCCTCGTCCATGGGCACGGACAAGCGCACTGAGCTGGAAGCACTGGCGGACGCCATTCTGGAATCTATGAAGTAATTGGCAGGAAAGCCAAAACCAAGACAACAGACAACAAACAGCCCCACCGCGTCGGCTGCAGAAAAACCGGCTTTCAAAAACAGAGCGGGCAAGCGTGATACTGCGCTTGCCCGCTCTTTGCCCAAAAGGACATGAGAAGTGACCGGAGAAGATGAGAGGATCGAAATGGAGATCAGAAAACGAAACGGGGAGTCTGTTCCCTTTCAACAGGAGAAAATTTTCAACGCCATGAAAAAGGCGTTTGACGGACAGGGCAAGGAGATCGGGAGCAGAGAGATGGATGAGATCCTCGCCACCGTTCTCAACAATCTCTCCGTCACAGTGCCGCTCACCGTAGAACGTGTGCAGGACGAGGTGGAGCGAACGCTCATGGAGCGCGGACACTATGAGGTGGCCAAGGCGTACATCCTCTACCGCGAAAAGCGGTCTGCGCTGCGCCGTGTCCGGCATACCATCGCGCGGACGGTGGGGGATGACTCGCTTGACGAGGTGCTGCGCCGCATCCAGATGGATTTTACCGAGGAAGTCTACTCCCTCGCGGCGCTTCAAATGAAGTTTGAGAGTTTCTGTCGCCTGGGCATGACGGAGGATGAGCGGGCTGAGGCACTGACCAAGGCGGCGGTAGAGCTGACTACGGCAGAGGCACCCAAGTGGGAGTTCATCGCGGCGCGGCTTCTGAACCACTCCTTTCGCTGTCGCAACGCACAGGAATGGGAGGGGCGCGGCGTCTGCGACCTCTATGGCAAGCTTCGCTATCTGACGGATAAGGGACTCTACGGTGACTATATCCTTGCCCACTATACCCACGAGGAGATTGCCATGGCGGAGGACTTTCTCTGCCCGGAACGGGACGAGCTGTTCACCTACTCCGGCCTTGACCTGCTGCTCAAACGCTATGTGATCCAGTCACGCAGCCGCGTGCCGCTGGAAACACCGCAGGAGATGTTTTTGGGTATCGCGCTGCATCTTGCTATGAACGAAGGCTCTGACCGCATGGGGTGGGTAAAACGCTTTTACGATATGCTCAGCCGTATGGAGGTCACGATGGCGACACCTACCATGTCCAACGCACGAAAGCCCTACCATCAGCTTTCAAGCTGCTTTGTGGACACTGTGCCGGACAGTCTGGACGGCATCTACCGCTCGCTGGACAACTTCGCAAAGGTCTCTAAATTCGGCGGTGGAATGGGGATGTACTTCGGTAAGGTGCGCGCTGCAGGCAGCACCATCCGCGGCTTTCAAGGGGCGGCGGGCGGTGTTATCCGCTGGATCCGGCTGGTCAACGACACCGCCGTGGCGGTGGATCAGTTGGGGATGCGGCAGGGCGCTGTGGCGGTTTACTTAGACGCATGGCACCGGGATCTGCCGGAATTCCTTCAACTGCGCACCAACAACGGCGACGACCGCATGAAGGCACATGATGTGTTTCCCGCCGTGTGCTATCCGGATCTCTTCTGGCGACTGGCGGAGGAGAACATAGACGCGCCGTGGCATCTCATGTGTCCGCATGAGATCCTCACGGTCAAGGGCTACGCACTGGAGGATTACTGGGGTACAGAATGGGAGAAGCGGTATCTGGACTGCGTCAATGACCCGCGCATCGAAAAGCGCAGCGTCACCGTCAAGGACATCGTGCGGCTGGTGCTTCGCTCGGCAGTGGAGACCGGCACGCCCTTCGCTTTCAATCGAGACAGTGTAAATCATATGAACCCAAACGGCCACACGGGAATGATCTATTGCTCCAATCTCTGTACGGAGATCGCGCAGAACATGGCACCCATCGAGCACATCAGCACTGAGGTGCACACGGAGAACGGCGACACAATTGTGGTGACGGCCACACGCCCAGGTGAGTTTGTGGTCTGCAACCTAGCAAGTCTGTCTCTCGGTAATCTGCCGGTGGAGGACGAGGCCTATATGGAACGCACGGTGGAAACGGCCATCCGCGCACTGGATAATGTGATCGACCTCAACTTCTACCCGTTGGAATACGCGCGGCTTACCAATCAGAAGTACCGCAGCATCGGCCTGGGCGTCAGCGGCTACCACCACATGCTGGCAAAGCGCGGCATCCACTGGGAGAGCGATAAGCACCTTGCCTTCACCGACGCAGTGTTCGAGCTCATCAACTACGCCGCCGTCAAGGCGGACACAGCACTGGCACGGGAAAAGGGTCGTTACGCGCTCTTTGAGGGCAGCGACTGGCAGACGGGCGCGTATTTTGAAAAGCGGGGTTATACCTCCGAAAAGTGGCGGGCGCTTGCGAAAACGGTGGCGGTGCAGGGAATGCGCAACGCCTATCTGCTGGCGGTCGCACCGACCTCCAGCACATCTATCCTCTCCGGCACGTCGGCGGGCATAGATCCAATTATGAAGAAATTCTTTTTAGAGGAAAAAAAGGGCAGCATGCTGCCCCGCGTTGCTCCGGAGCTTTCTATGGACACATGGTGGTACTATAAGGCAGCGCATCTGATCGACCAAAGCTGGTCGGTACGCGCCGCGGGCCTTCGCCAGAGACATATTGACCAGGCGCAGAGCATGAATCTCTATATCACCAACGACTATTCCATGCGTCAGGTGCTCAGACTGTATTTGGAGGCGTGGAGGGCCGGCGTCAAGACCATTTACTATGTCCGCAGCAAGGCCCTTGAGGTCGAGGCCTGCGAAAGCTGCTCGTCATAAGGAGGATAGCATGACGGAACTGAAGAAAAAGCCCCTCTTTAACCCGGAGGGCGACCCTGATGTGCGCCTGCGGCGCATGATCGGCGGCAATACCACCAACCTCAACGACTTCAACAATATGAAGTACGCTTGGGTCAGCGACTGGTACCGGCAGGCCATGAACAACTTTTGGATCCCTGAGGAGATCAATCTCTCGCAGGATGTGAAGGACTATCCCCGCCTGCTGTCAGCCGAGCGCAGCGCCTACGATAAAATTCTGAGTTTTCTTGTCTTTTTGGATTCCATTCAGACAGCGAACCTGCCTAATATCGGCGCCTACATTACCGCCAACGAGGTCAATCTCTGCCTGTCCATTCAGGCGTTTCAGGAGTGTGTCCACTCACAGAGCTACAGCTATATGCTCGACACCATCTGTTCCCCCGTGGAGCGCAATGACATCCTCTACCAATGGAAAACGGACGAGCATCTGCTGCGCCGCAACACCTTCATTGGGGACTGCTACAACGAGTTTCAGGAGCGGAAGGACGCTCCCACGCTGCTGCGCGTGATGATGGCAAACTATATTTTGGAGGGCATCTATTTTTACAGCGGCTTTATGTTCTTCTACAATCTCTCCCGAAACGGGAAGATGTCCGGTTCGGCGCAGGAGATACGCTACATCAACCGCGATGAGAACACGCACTTGTGGCTGTTCCGCAATATCATCACGGAGCTGCAAAAGGAGCAGCCGGAGTTGTTCACCGCCGAGAGCGTACAAGCGCTGCGCGAGATGATGCGTGAGGGCGTGGAGCAGGAGATCGCATGGGGGCATTATGTAATCGGCGACGACATCCCGGGGCTGAACCGGCAGATGATCAGCGATTACATCCGCTATCTCGGCAACCTCCGCTGGACGAGCCTTGGCTATCCCGCATTGTATCCAGGCTTTGAGAGCGAACCGGAGAGCATGGAATGGGTCAGCCAGTACGCCGACGCCAACATGGTCAAGACCGATTTCTTTGAGGCACGCAGTACCGCCTACGCCAAGAGCACCGCACTGATAGACGATTTATAAGAAAACCAAAGACATCAGAATAGGAGATACTACTATGAATTACAGCGCTATGATCCAAAATCGCAGATCCGTTCACGCATTCTGCGAAAAGGAAGTTCCGAGCGAGGCTATCGGCCAGCTCCGATCCTACTATGAAAAGACCTGCCCCCGTCTTGTCCCGGAGATTGCAACGGAGTTGATCGTCTTGGACAAGGATGCACAGCCGGCGCTGGAGAGCTCAGCGGGCTATAATCAATTTCTCATCGGAGCACCGCACTACCTGCTCCTTATGTCTGCCCCGCATTCCTATGCGGCCATCAACGCCGGCTACATGATGGAAGATCTCGTCCTCAAGCTGACTGAGTTGGACATTGACACCTGCTGGATGACCTTCACCGACAGCGACAAAATCAAAAAGGCACTGTCTCTCGCCACCCCGTTAGAGGTGGCGGCAATCGTTGCCTTTGGCTACGGGGAAAAGACCGCAAAAAAGCTGCGGCTGAATATCCTAAGTATGTCTCAGATCGATGTGCGGGCCGAGCAGCAGTACTACGCGCCCAAAAAGGGCGTGCACGATTTGGTTCACATGGGGAGCTGGAGCAACAAGTCTGGGCTTGACGAGATGATGGACTTCTACGACGATATGCTCTGGCAGTCCTTCTACGCCGCTTCGCTCTCCCCCAGCTATCTCAACCGTCAGCCCTATGGCTTCCTTGTGCAGGATCACAGCATCTATTTGGTGCAGCAGGAGGATGCCTACACCGATAATTTGGATGCCGCATTGGATCTCGGTATTGTCATGCTCCACTTCTCCGCCGTCGCCTCCCAGTGGGCGGGGCAGGTACGCTGGGAACTTTCACCTGCTGCGCCCGACGGCCTGCCGGAAGGACTTCGCTCCGCTGCGGTGTACCACATGTAACGACTCTGGGGGAAGCAAGGCAACGGTAAAATGCGCGACCGTCGATCCGCGGTTGAGCGTATGTTTCATTAGAAAAGAAGAACCTATCAGTCAGAGTCTGAGTAAGGAAAATAGGAGGTATTTTTTATATGGCTATCCGAACGGTAACAGATGCCATCCGCTATGTAGGAGTGGATGATAACACATTGGCACTCTTTGAAAACCAGTACCCCGTCCAGCCTATGGGAGTGAGCTATAACTCCTATGTCATTCTGGATGAGAAGATCGCCGTGATGGACAGCGTGGACGCACGGGCGGCGGAAGAATGGCTTTCCAATGTGGCGCGGGTGTTGGAGGGGCGCAGCCCCGACTATCTTGTGGTCACACACATGGAGCCGGATCATTCCGGCAGCCTCATGCGGCTGGCACAAAAGTACCCGGAGATGAAGATCGTGGGAAACGCGAAAACATTTACCCTGATCAAGCAGTTCTTCGGCACAGGTGCATTGTCGGAAGACCGTATGCTGGAGGTTGGCGAAAGAGATGTGCTTTCCTTGGGTTTGCACCGGCTGCGCTTTCTGCTGGCGCCGATGGTACACTGGCCGGAGGTGATGACGGCGTATGAGGAAACGGAAAAAATCCTGTTCTCGGCGGATGCCTTCGGACGCTTTGGCTCACTGGAACGGACTGCCCGTGCCCCCTGGGTGCCGCAGGCCCGACGGTATTATTACAACATCGTCGGAAAGTATGGCGCACAGGTGCAGGCGCTGCTGAAAAAAATCTCCGCGCTGGAGATCAAAACGATCTGCCCGCTCCATGGCCCCATGCTCACAGAAGACTTGGGGGAGTATCTGCGGCTCTATGATCTCTGGTCACAATGGAAACCGGAAGAACCGGAGGGCATCCTGATCGCTCACGCATCCATCCATGGAAATACCGCATATGCATCGGAGGCCCTCAAGAGCAAGCTGGAGGGAAAAGGTGCACAAGTCACCATGTGCGATCTGACGGCAACAGACCTTTCCTATGCCGTGACCAGCGCATTCTACTGTGGGAAACTGGTGTTGGCCTGCTCCACTTATGACGGAGGACTGTTCCCGCCCATGAAGGAGTTTTTGGAACATTTACAGACAAAGGGATTCCGAAACCGCCGGGTTGGCCTTATTGAAGACGGCTCTTGGGCACCTGCTGCCGCGCGGCTGATGCGCACCAAATTGGAGGAGATGAAGGATATCCACCTTTACGAAACGGTAGTGTCTCTGCGTGGTGCATTGAACCAAACCAACGAAGCGCAGATGGACGCTCTGGTGGCTGAGCTCTGCGCAGAATAAGCTGCAACAAACCGCAGCTATTGCAGCTATTCTCGTACAGATGATGGTCTTACTCATCTGCTTTATGTCCCAAGGGCAGAGTACCGTCATCTCAGGTTGAGGTCACGATGTGGTGTGGGGCGAGACTGGAGTCTTGAGAACGCATAAAAACACAGCCGCAGAGTACATCTGTGGCTGTGTTTTGTGTTCAGTTGCTCACTGTTGCGTGGACTGGATATGGAGAGACAACATATCTCCCGATCCTACATGGGTTATCTTATCTGCCATCACTCTGGCAGTTTGCCTTGCAGATATGTCGGCATCCCCACTGCGGTCGTATCCGGCCTGACCTTAAACATAGCTTTTTCAATCCACCTCCCTTATCGGTTTTCCGCGATATATTTCTCCGCCATGTGGACTGCCACCGCGCCGTCCGCCACGGCGGTGACCACCTGACGGAGGGGCTTCGTCCTCACGTCGCCCACGGCGTATACGCCGGGAATACTGGTTTCCGTGGTCTCTCCGGCCACGATATAGCCGCCGCCGTCCAGCGCCAGTTGACCCACCGCCAGCGCCGTGGCGGGCTGTCGGCCCACGCTGACAAATACGCCGTCGCAGTCCACCACGCTTTCCTCACCGGTGACGGTGTCCCGCAGGCGGACGCCGGTCAGCCTGTCCCCGGAAAGCAGCGCGGAAACGGTGCTGTTCCAGCGGAATTCCACCTTTTCGGCCTGTGCCAGCGGCTCGTGATAGATCTTGGTGGCCCGCAGGGTGTCTCTGCGGTGGACGAGGATCACTTTTTTCGCCACGCGGCTGAGAAGGAGGGCATCTGCCGCGGCGGAATTGCCGCCGCCCACCACGACCACCGTTTTGCCCTTGTAAAACATCCCGTCGCAGGCGGCGCAGTAGGCCACGCCCCGGCCCAACAGCTCCGTCTCTCCGGCAACGCCCAGCGTTCTGGGGTCTGCGCCGGTGGCCAGCACCACGGTTTTCCCGCGGAAGATCCCCTCACTGGTCTCCAGGAGCTTGGGAACCGCCGTCAGATCCATGCGGAGAACTTCCGCGTATTCGCTGCGTGCCCCAAAACGCTCCGCCTGCTTTTGCATATTCTCCGCCAGAGAGAAGCCGTCGATCCCGTTCTCAAAGCCGGGGTAGTTGTCGATCTGCTCGGTCAGGGCCATCTGCCCACCGGCGGACAGTTTTTCCAGCACGATGGTGTCCAGCCCCGCCCGTGCCGCGTACAGGGCGGCGGTGTAGCCGCCCGGGCCGCCGCCCACCACGAGCATATCATAAACATGATTGTTGTTCATATCTGAACCCTCCGTTATTTCGCCAAGGCTTCCTGAATGAAACGGTCGATTTCTGCCTTTGAGCCGGGCGCGGTGATGGAATCCACGGCCTTTCCGTTCCGGTACAGCATCAGAGTTGGGATGTCCTCGATCCCCTCGGCCCCCGCCAGCTGCGGCTCCTCGTCAATATTGATCTTGCCGACAGCAAGGCTGTCCGCGTATTCCTCTCCGATCTTCTCATACGCAGGGCCGATCCTCCGGCAATAGCCGCACCAGGGTGCCCAGAAATCCACCAAAACAGGCTTTTCCTCCCGGATCAACTGCTTAAACTGCTCCTGATTCATATTCATAGCTGCCATATCTGTCAGCTCCTTTCCTTTGTTTGGGTATAGTATACCGCGTGACAAGCGGTTTTACTGTGACGGCGTCACATAATTTGAGAAAATCGGCTTCGAGGCAGCTTTTGGAGCACAAGCCCTTTGTGGTTGTTGACAGAGAAAAAAATATAGGTATAATAAAAGCAAAATAATAAGGTTCATTCTTGCATTTGGAGAATTGGCGGTATGCCAAAATACGCAGAGGAGATATTGGCCGCCGTAACGGAGCTGCAGCAGCATCCCACGGCGGAGCAGGTGTTCCTGGAGATGAAAAGGGAGCATCCCAGCATCGCTCTGGATCCGGTATATCTGCTCCGCCTGCCGGGAGCAGGAAAAAGACAATCTTATGGAGGAGAAGTATCATGAACGCTAACGTATCTCTTCTGCTCAACGAGCAGATCAATAAGGAGTTCTACTCCGCCTATCTGTATCTGGATTTTGCAAATTACTACGCCTCCGTGGGCTTAGACGGCTTTGAGAACTGGTACCGGGTACAGGCGCAGGAGGAACGGGATCACGCCATGCTGTTTTATCAGTATTTGCAGAATAACGGCGAGGGCGTCACCTTTGAGGCTATCGCAAAGCCGGAGTGGGAACGAGGCGACCACATGGCCCCGCTGAAAAGAGCACTGGAACACGAGATGCTGGTCACCGCCAGCATCAATGCCATCTACGCCGCCGCATACGAGGTCAGGGACTTCCGCACCATGCAGATGCTGGACTGGTTCATCAAGGAACAGGGTGAGGAGGAGAAGAACGCCGCCGACCTCATCACCAAGATGGAGCTGTTCGGCGGTGACAGCAAGGGGCTGTATATGCTCAACAGCGAGCTGAAGGCACGGGTCTACACCGCGCCCTCGCTGGTGCTGTAAGCCCCGCGCGTCTGCGGGCTTTCGCATCAGGCAAAAGGCAGACTGCATACAGGTGGCCTGCCTTTTCTTCCACCAAGAGGTTAGAGATGGCTAACTGGAATACAGAGCAGAAAGGAACTCAGAGCTTGAACAAGGAAATCGAAACCGTTACCCTCATGGTGCGCCGGTATTGTTGGGGCGTGCATGGGACAAGGGGCGAGGCGCTTTGTCCGGCGTGCAATGCACTGCTGGAATACGCCAGAGAGCGGCGGGACAGATGCCTGCACGGGAAAATTTAGCGGCACTTTGAATCCT
>OMAV01000161.1_pt1 | contig 13966 bp, 18 predicted proteins | sample 1644751 | NCBI WGS metagenome assembly OMAV01 (sample SAMEA103958141, study PRJEB25191) | human gut metagenome | biome: human-associated habitat [ENVO:00009003]; feature: intestine environment [ENVO:2100002]; material: feces | place: Germany | collected 2013/2015
AAGTAAACCTATCTCAGTTTTTTATTTTGATACAACTCCATTATAATGGAGCATACTGGCCTTTTCATTATAGATTTACCTCCCTTTAATATTTCTGAATATTCGTTTTAATCTAACAGAATCTGCAAGAATAAGCCTGAAAGACTATAAGAAACGGCATACTTTGATTATCTCAATAAAAAAAGAGAGGTTACTCTTCAACGGAGTAACCTCTCTCATTATAGCTTATCTTAAACTATTACTGACGCTGTGTAGCAGAATAGTTAATCTTCAAAGCATAAGCCTGACGAAGTGCCTGTTTTACTTCTGTTACAATACCCATCTTAGTCTTAGCATCGACTTTCAATGATACAGTCATAAACGGCTTATCAGCTTCTTTCATGTTTTCACGTTCCTGATAGATGTAGTCCTGAACTTCTGATGCTTCAGCAAACTTATCATTCAACTGAATACGGTCAGTAGTACCCATCTTCTTCTGGAATTCCGGCAAAGGTTTACCGATATAGATGAAAGAAACCAAAGATTTCTTTTCAAGCTTTTCCAATTCTGTAGCCTGAGGAACCTTAAACTGAACCTTCAATGTAACTTCACGCATAGTTGTTACAATCATGAAGAAGAACAACATGGTAAAGATAAGGTCAGGCAAAGAAGAGGTGTTCAATTCAGGCATCTCGCGCTTGCCACTCTTATTAAATTTTCCCATGATTAGTTTCCTCCATATTTTTTAGGTTCTGCTTCAGAAATCTTTTGTGGATAGTAATCCATAATAGCATCCTTCTCTTCCTCTGAACATTCTGCATATTCCTTACCAAACTTAGACTTAGCAAGTTCGCTACGTAATTCGTTATATGCAGCTACCAATTCATTCTGAACCTGAAGGTAAGCTTCATAGCTTGTACCAACGTCGTTCTGTACAGAAATTACATGCTTTTCAGTAATCATCACATCACCAAAGAATGGGATATTCTTTGCATGCTTTTCAGGCATGTTAGGATCATCATTCGGGTTTGCAATGAATTCTTTAGCCTTTTCTCTTAATTGCTTAATATCAGACCATTCTCCACCAACCATCAACTGGTCATCTTTGTTCAAACGAACCTGGAGAACGTTTCTTTCCTTAACAATGATATCATCTTTCTGATCTTTGTTTTCTGGTGGAGGCGGCAAACGTCTCGCCAAACCACGGTCAGTATCCATTGATGTTGTAATAAGGAAGAAGATAAGCAACATGAAGGCGATATCTGCCGTTGAACTAGCATTAATTCCCGGCACTTTTCTATTCCTTTTTGCCATTTTTACTTACTTCGTTTAATTAAACTTCAATGATAATTACTTTTTAAAGATACCAGACAAGTTAATCAATGTACCGATAGCTGCGATACCGAACAATACATAAGTAGAGTAAAGCAACATATCAGAAACTTTCAACATTGTTACATCTGAATATTCAGATCCGTCACCTAAAACAACAGTTTCAGAAGAACCGATATTGTAAGTTACGATTAACAGTACAACCAACAAGATCAATCCCAGCAAAGATTTAACAGCGCCTTTCGGATTATCTTTCAATGCTCCACCAAACTGAGCGATAGCACCAATAAGTGTAGCAATAACAGTCACAGCAAACATTCCGTACATCAAGTACATCAAAGCACCTGTGTTCTGTGGTTCATTATATTCACCAACAGGATTATTGTATCCTACTCCGAAGAACATGCCAAGCACAACCAAAATAAGGGCGATGCAGACATAGAATACGTAGTAAGAAACTTTGTATGATAATTTAGCCATTGTTCAAAAATTATTTTTTGTATTTCAAGTTATATTTCATAATCATATCAAGCAAAGTGATAGAAGAATCTTCCATCTGGCTTGTGATAGCTTCAATCTTAGAAAGAATGTAGTTATAGAATACCTGAAGAATCAATGCTACAACCAAACCGAAGATAGTAGTAATCAAAGCCACTTTCATACCGCCTGCTACAACTGTCGGAGAAATATCACCTGCCTGTTGGATTTTATCGAACGCCATAACCATACCGATTACAGTACCCAAGAATCCCAAAGACGGAGCCATTGCGATGAACAGTGTAATCCAAGAACATCCTTTTTCAAGGTAACCAGCCTGAACACCACCGTAAGATACTACAGAACGTTCAACAACGTCTACACCTTCGTCGATTCTCATCAGACCCTGATAGCAGATAGAAGCAACAGGACCACGAGTGTTACGGCAAATAGTCTTAGCACCTTCTACATCACCTTTTTCCAAAGCTGCTTCAACTTTAGCCATCAATTTTTTAACGTCAACTTCTGCCAAGCTCAAGTAAATGATACGTTCGATACAGAAAGCCAAACCAAGTACCAATGCGATAGCAACCAATGACATAAAGCCAGCGTCACCTTCGATAAACTTAGTTTTCAACTCTTTGTGCATACTGCCTTCTTCAACTGTAGCAGTAGCTACTTCTTCAGTTGCAGCAGGTGCAACCTGTTCTGTTTGTTCTGGAGCTGCTGTAGCTGTAGAATCCTGAGCCATAGCTGTCTGAGTCATTCCAAATGAGAGGACTCCCATCACTGCAAGAATTGCAAATAACTTTTTCATTGTGTGTCTAATTTTTAAGATTAAATAATTAATAGTTATAAATTGTTTTTAATTGTTTCATCTTTTTCTCACTGCGGAGAGAACGGGATTCGAACCCGTGATACGCTTTTGGCGTATACACGCTTTCCAGGCGTGCCTCTTCAACCACTCGAGCACCTCTCCTCATGACCTCGCTTGAAAGCCTTTTTCTTAAATCGAACGCAAATTACAAATAAAAATGCGAACGGCAAGCGATTTCAGCCACAAATGTATTCTTTTTTTTCGTCTTACATAACATTCACTAGCCAAAAGTTTATTTATACCCCTAAAATTAATAAACTTTAAAAACTATTCTCGGCATTTTTAAAAACTTTCAGCGCGTTTTCCGAGGTCACACGACCTATTTCCGACAAGGAAACATCATACACTTCGGATAGTTTTTCGGCCACTTTTACCAGGTATGCACTTTCATTGCGCTTTCCTCTATAAGGAACTGGTGCCAGATAAGGTGAATCTGTTTCCAGAACTAAACGCTTCAAAGGTACAGATTTCAAAACTTCCGGCAAAATACTTTTCTTAAAAGTTACGACTCCATTTATGCCAAACATAAATCCGGGATACTCCATCAGCTTATGTGCGTCCTCTACTGTACCAGTAAAACTATGAAATATTCCGGTAAGTGATGTTTTACGATAGGGTTCCAGAACTTCAAGCAACTCCGAATAAGCCTCACGGCAGTGAATAATCAGCGGTAAATCATACTCAAGAGCCCATTTCACCTGAATATCGAATACCTCCATCTGCTCTTTTTTAAATGTCTTATCCCAGTATAAGTCCATCCCTACCTCTCCGATACCATAGAAAACTTGCTCCGAGCGCAACCATTTTTCTACCGTACCCAAACGCTCTTTCCAGTTTTCATCTACCGAAGTCGGATGAAAACCAATCATAGGGTAGCACCCATCGTGAGAGTTACATAAAGCCAACATTGCTTCTACTGAAGTATCATCTATATTCGGCATAAAAAGACGTGTCACTCCTGCCTCTGTAGCACGAATAATTGCCAACTCACGATCTTCATCAAACTCTTCTGCAAAAAGATGTGTATGTGTATCGATTAAAGCTACCATATTACTTATTTATTAAACGTTATAAATTACGTTCCATCAAACTCATTACAAAATCAGACAGATTTTTCTTGTATTCTTCTTCCACGTTCACCTCTTTCAGCAGCCTCATTCCTTCATGATAATATTCATTTATCTTATCTCGGCATATATTCTGCAAGCCCACCTTATTATATATAGCAGTAACAGCTTCTATCTTCTGGGCTGGTACATAGTCTTCAGCTTTCAACCATTCTTGCAAGGAAGCACGTGTCTTGTCATCCGACTTTTCCAATGCTGTTATCAGCATAAACGTTTTCTTATTACATAAAATATCACCTCCGATATTTTTGCCAAATACTAGCGGATCACCATATACATCCAAATAGTCATCCTGCAATTGGAAAGCAAGCCCTATCTGTATACCAAAATCATAAAGCAACTGTGCATCTTTTTCCGAAGCTCCTCCAAGCACCGCTCCTATTTTTAAAGCACCGGCAAGCAGAACTGAAGTTTTCAAACGAATCATTTCCATGTATTCATCAACAGTCACATCTTCTCTGGATTCGAATTCCATATCCCATTGCTGTCCATCACAAACTTCAAGAGCCGTACGCGAGAAGATATCCATAACCTGATGTGTATATTCTACCGGACACCCCTGCATCATAAACTGAAAAGAAAGTATCAGCATTGCATCTCCGGAAAGAATAGCTGTATTTTCATCCCATTTTTTATGAACGGTAGGTTTTCCACGGCGCATATCCGCTTTATCCATCAAGTCATCATGCAAAAGCGTAAAGTTATGATAAGTTTCTATTGCCGCAGCCTGAGAGAATATTGCCTGCACATCTTCCTTAAACAGATTATAGGCAAGCAGCATTAGCACCGGTCTCAGTCTTTTACCTCCCAGTCCTAACACATATTCTATCGGGTCGTACAATCCTTTAGGTTCATGAGAATAAGGCAATGATTCGATATAAGCATGAATTTGCTTCAATAATTCTTTTGAAGTCTGTTGCTCCATGATTTTTCTTTTTATTAAGGTTATAAAAAATTTTTAGGCACGAATGCACAGTTTTCAATTCTGCGCAATCCGTGCCTAAACAATATTATCTAGGAAAAGCTTACTGCAACTTGAATGTTACAGGTACGGTATATTTTACACGTACAGCTTTACCACGCTGCTTACCTGGTTTCCACTTCGGCATCATCTGGATCACGCGAAGTGCTTCCTTGTCCAAATACGGGTCAACACTACGAACAACAACCGGATCGACGATAGAACCATCCTGGTTTACAACGAACTGTACGATAACACGTCCCTGTACACCATTTTCCTGTGCGATAGTCGGATACTTGATGTTCTTAGCCAAGAACTTCAAACATTCTGCCATACCACCCGGGAATTCCGGCATTTCTTCTACTACCTGGAAGATCTGCTGTTCTTCAACTTCCTCTTCTTCTACGACTTCAGGTACATACTTGATTTCAACAGCTTCACCTTTATCTTCGTTAGACTGAATAGTAGATTCTTCTACATCTGCATCATTTTCTGCAATCTGCAAAACTTCTTCTACTTTCGGTGCTTCGGGAGGAGGAGGAGCTTGTTTTGGTTCTTCCTGTTCCGTAATAGGAACCATTTCTTCTTCAAAAGGCACATCTACGATACCACTATCGGCAGTGATTACGACATCACGTTTGGTCCATTCAAACGCAACGAACATTGCTGCCAATATCAGCACGAGCCCGATCAGTAAACCAGTGGTCTTCTTGCCTTCAAGATCGGCTTTCGGCGATTTTTTAATTTCCATAAAAAAACTTTTATAGGTTAATAAATTCTCTGTTCGGCAAATGTAGTGCAAATCTTCGAATATGCAACAAGATAAGGGTAAAAAATTGCAAAATACGTTCATTCCGTACTATCTGTCACGAAAATAGACTATCTTTGACTTTTGATTCTTTTTAACTCTATAATAAATAAGGTATGAACAAAATCATCATCGCAATCGACGGGTTTTCTTCCTGCGGAAAAAGTACAATGGCAAAAGATCTGGCTAAAGAAATCGGTTATATATATATAGCGGAGCAATGTATCGGGCTGTTACTCTTTACTGTATCGAGCACGGACTTTTCCTGGCGGATGGAAGCATCGATGAAGATAAGCTAAAGCAGCAGATGAGCAATATTCATATATCATTCCGTCTAGATACAGAAAGCGGACGTCCTCGTACATTTCTGAACGGAACGGATGTAGAAAACCAGATCCGGACATTAGAGGTATCCTCACACGTCAGCCCTGTTGCAGCTTTGGGATTTGTACGTGAGGCTCTCGTACGCCAGCAGCAGGAACTTGGTAAAGAAAAAGGTATCGTAATGGACGGAAGAGATATCGGCACAGCGGTATTTCCTGATGCAGAACTGAAAATATTCGTCACTGCATCTGCCGAAATTCGTGCACAGCGACGCTATGACGAACTGAAAGCCAAAGGACAGGAAGCATCTTTCGAAGATATCCTGCATAACGTAGAAGAGCGCGACCGCATAGACCAGACGCGTGAAGTAAGTCCTTTGCGCAAAGCAGACGATGCAATACTGCTGGACAACAGCAACATGACTATTGCAGAACAGAAAGAATGGCTTATGAATCAATATCTTCAGGCAACTCATGCTTAAAGTAGAAATAGACGAAGGATCAGGCTTCTGTTTCGGAGTAACTACTGCTATCCGGAAGACAGAAGAGGAACTGGCAAAGAGCGATACGCTTTATTGCCTGGGAGACATTGTGCATAACGGACGTGAATGTGAACGCCTCAAACAACTGGGACTGAATACAATCGACCACGAGGAGTTTGCACGACTTAAAAACACCAAAGTTCTGCTCCGTGCTCACGGAGAACCTCCCCGCACCTACGAACTGGCTAAACAGAACAATATAGAACTTATTGATGCAACCTGCCCTGTCGTACTTCGCCTGCAGAAGCGAATCAAACAAGAATTCGACACTCCAAATCCGGAAGGACGGGAAAAACAAATCGTAATATTCGGGAAAAACGGACATGCTGAAGTATTGGGACTGGTAGGCCAGACCAACGGTCAGGCTATCATTATAGAAAATCTGGAAGAAGCCGAGAAGCTTGATTTCAGCAAAGACATCCGTCTGTACTCACAGACAACCAAGTCACTGGATGAATTCCGGCAGATCGTTGCATACATTCAAGAACATATTTCACCCAATGCGACTTTTCAGTATTACGATACAATATGCCGTCAGGTAGCAAACCGCATGCCTGATATACGCAAGTTTGCAGCCCGCCACGATCTGGTATTCTTTGTATGTGGACATAAAAGTTCAAACGGGAAGATTTTGTTTCAGGAATGTCTCAAGGTAAATCCTAATTCTTATCAGATAGACCGACCGGAGGAAATCGACCGGAAACTGCTGGAGGGCGTGCAGTCCATCGGAATATGCGGGGCAACCTCCACACCGAAATGGTTGATGGAAGCCTGCCGAGAAACAATTTTGTCGTATTCTTGACATCCAAAAATACAGACTTTTATTTGCTTGTAAACTAGTTTTTTAATACTTTTGCTCCAAAAGATTTTAATAAAGAAATAACATATGGGAATTATTAAATGTATTGGCATCTTGACTTCAGGTGGCGATGCTCCTGGAATGAATGCTGCAATCCGCGCCGTCACTCGTTCGGCTATATACAACGGACTGACCGTAAAAGGTATTTATCGAGGATACAAAGGCCTCATCACCGGTGAAATTCAAGAGTTCAAAACCCAAAATGTCAGCAATATCATACAGCAGGGAGGTACTATCCTGAAAACTGCACGCTGTCAGGAATTCAAAACTCCGGAAGGACGTAAAATAGCTTACGAAACCATGCAGCGTGAAGGCATTGATGCACTGGTAGTCATCGGTGGTGACGGTTCGCTTACCGGAGCACGTCTGCTGGCACAAGAATTCGATGTTCCTTGTATCGGATTGCCTGGAACAATCGATAACGATTTGTACGGAACAGATACAACAATCGGATATGATACAGCTCTGAACACAATTCTGGATGCAGTCGACAAAATCCGCGACACTGCAACTTCACACGAACGTTTGTTCTTCGTAGAGGTTATGGGACGCGACGCTGGCTTCCTGGCGCTGAACGGAGCTATTGCAGCAGGTGCCGAAGCTGCAATCATTCCTGAATTCAATACAGAAGTCGACCAGCTGGAAGAGTTCATCAAGAACGGATTCCGTAAATCAAAGAGCAGCTCTATCGTACTGGTAGCCGAAAGTGAAATCACAGGTGGAGCTATGCATTATGCAGAACGTGTAAAGAACGAATATCCGCAATATGATGTACGTGTAACTATTCTGGGACACTTGCAACGTGGTGGTAAACCGACTGCACACGACCGTATCATTGCCAGCCGAATGGGTGTAGCAAGTATTCAGGCTTTGATGGAAGGACAGCGCAATGTAATGATCGGTATAGAAAATGACCAGATTGTTTATGTTCCGTTTACAAAGGCTATCAAAAACGACAAACCTATCGACCGTGAACTTGTCAATGTTCTCCACGAATTATCAATCTGATAAATAGAAGTTATATAAAAAAAACTCCTTCATGTTTTCTGAAGTGCACCCCAAAAGTTAGACACAAAACTTTTGGGGTGCATTATGTATAGACATCACAACTTTGAAGAACGGCTAAATGTAGTTCGTCGTATCCTTTGTGGCGAACCAATAAAATTAGTATGCCGCTCTCTCTCACTTGATGAGAATTTGGTCCGACAATGGTATCTCCGTTATAAGAAATACGGAGAAGAAGGTTTAAGAGGCACGAGGTCATATCATTATTCAGCAAAAGAAAAGGCTATGATCGTAAAAGAATATGCTGAAAAAGGCATAACTTTGCATGAAATTTGTCTCCGCTATAACTTGAATAGATCCACAATCAAGTGCTGGATAAAGAAAGTCCGTAAGGGCTTATCGCTAGAGAATAAACAACGGGGACGTCCACCGAAAACTCCAATGGCAAGACCGAAGAAGAAAAAAACACAGACTGAACTTGAAAAGCTTCAGGCGGAGAATCTCCGTCTGAGAGCAGAGAACGCCCTACTAAAAAAAGTGAAGGCCTTAGTCGAGGAACAGGAAGCCCGAGCACGGCACAATGGACAAAAGCCATCGATGGACTAAGGTCTGTATATCCTCTTGACTTATTATTAAAGTTAAGAAAGATGGCTCGTTCTGTGTTTTATTACCATCTTAAACATCTGAAGAGTAAAGACAAATATGAGGATGAAAGAAAATCTATTCGATTAATCTTCTATGAGCATAAGGGACGTTATGGCTACAGGCGTGTAACTGCCGAGATGCGTAATAGAGGGTATAAGATCAATCATAAGACCGTGCAGCGACTTATGAATGAGATGGGATTAAAGTGTAAGATCCGCAAGGTCAGATATCGCTCATATAAGGGGGAAGTCGGAAAGATAGCGCCCAATATCATTAAACGGAACTTTATCGCTACAGCACCTAATCGTAAATGGGCTACTGATGTGACACAGATAAACGTAGGGACGGCCAAACTGTACCTATCTCCCATTGTGGATATGTTCAATGGAGAAATTGTCTCATACAATATATCTACAAGTCCCAATTTGGAGCAAATCTACGACATGCTGGACAAGGCTTTTGCCAAGTATGATTGTCTTGATGGTCTCATACTCCATTCTGATCAAGGCTGGCAGTATCAGCATTATGGCTATCGTAAACGTTTGGAAGAACATCATATAGTTCAAAGCATGTCGCGTAAAGGAAACTGTTTGGACAATGCTGTCGCCGAAAATTTCTTTGGTATTATGAAATCCGAGTTACTTTACGCCGAAAAGTTCGAAACGCCTGAAGCCTTCATGAAGGCTTTGGAAGAATATATAGACTATTATAATAATAAGAGAATTAAATCCCGCTTAAAAGGAAAGAGCCCGGTACAATACCGAACTCTTTCTCAAAACGGATAATATTTAAACCGTCCAACTTTTTGGGGTCACTTCATTTCATGAAGGAGTTTTTTTATGAGGTAGTTATTCTTTTACGAGCCTTATACCGTCATCTTCCAATACTATCAGACGCTTTTTATATAAATCTCCGACAGCCTTCTTAAATGTCTTCTTGCTTACCCCGAACGTATTATATATTTGTTCGGCATCTGTCTTGTCATTTATCGGTGTATATCCGTCGTTATCTTTGATATACTGCAACAGAAGTTCTGCAAAATCATCGACCTTCTTCACTCCTCTTTTCTGAAGTTCCAGGTCTATTTTTCCATCTTCACGCACACGTTTCACATAAGCATGCAAACGCATTCCCGGCTCCAGCGGCTGGAAAATCTCATTATGAAACAACATGCCCGAATATTTGTTATCTACAATAACCTTGAATCCCAAATCGGTTTTCTGCCATACAAGTACCTCAGCTTCATCACCCTGATTATACTCAGGACGTTCCTTCGACAGATAATGCTCTATCTTAGCCGATGCCACAATACGATAGCTTTCCTCATCCAGATGTACATGCACCAGATATCGTCCTCCTTTCTGCATCTTGGCCTTCTGTTCACGGAACGGAACAAACAGGTCCTTCATCAGTCCCCAATCCAGAAATGCACCATACTGGTTTACCCATGCTACTTCCAGACAGGCAAATTCTCCTACTTGAACATAGGGCTCCAGCGTAGTAGCTACCAAGCGCTCATCCATATCAAGATAAATGAACACGTTCAGCACATCGCCCGGTTTACATCCCTGAGGCACATAACGCTTGGGAAGCAATATTTCGCCATCTTCATCACCATTAAGGTACATGCCGAAATCAACTTCCTTAACAACTTCCAACTGATTATATCTTCCTAACTGTATATGACTCATAACAATCACTTATTTCTGCCAAAGATAGCACAAAAAACTTATATACCCGACAATTGAGAGCTACAAAAGAAAGTCTGACAAACCTATTGACTACATTTGCTAAGTCTGAAAGTCATGAAATAAAGTTTTATGGTTATTTTTATCAAAAAATTTATTCCGTCTATAAGTGAAAAACATCATAAAATTGTTTTACTTAGCGGAACATTTTCAAACGAAAAACAACATATCGCATATCATTAAATTTTTTATTCTATGAAACACTCACTTTTCACTTTGGGAATCGTGGCAGCTTCACTTTCTGTCGCCACTCTTTCGTGCACAACTCAACAACAGCCTACAGAAGTTACTTGGGGAACATTCAACATCCGTTATGATAATCCAGGCGACAGCCTGAACAACTGGCAATACCGGAAAGACAATGTAGCTCAATTCATCAAATCACAGGACATCGACATCGTTGGTATGCAAGAGGTTCTTCACAATCAGCTGGAGGATTTAAAATCACGCCTGCCAGAATATGCAGAAGTTGGTGTAGGACGTGAAGATGGAAAAACAAAGGGAGAATACTCACCTCTGTTCTACAAGAAAGACCGTTTCGAAGTGCTCGACAGTAACACTTTCTGGCTCTCACAATATCCGGACAGTGTAGGATTTATCGGATGGGACGGAGCTTGCAGCCGCATTGCAACATGGGCAAAACTGAAGGACAAGAAAACCGGAAAGATCTTTATGGCAGTAAATACCCATTTCGACCATGTAGGAACGGAAGCCAGAAGAAAAGGAGCCCTGCTGATCATTGAAAAAATTAAAGAAATTGTGGGTGATCAGCCGGCTGTACTGACTGGAGATTTCAACGTAACAGACCAGTCGGAAGCTTATGAAACTATAACAACCAATGAGTTTGTACTGAAAGATGCGTATAAAGAAGCTGCACAACGCGAAGGAGTAGATTACACCTTCCACGACTTCGGACGTATCCCTGCCGACTCTTGCGACAAGATTGACTTCATCTTTGTTACCCCACAGATCAAAGTTGAAAGCAGCTATATGCCTCAAGAAGCTGAAGAAGCCGGACAATTCCTGTCTGACCACAACCCTGAGGTAGTTCATCTGTCATTCTAAATGGATTTTATAAAAAAGATTTGCATCAGAAAAGACCGTTCAAAGTCAATTCTGATGCAAATCTGCATATGTAAAGATGTAGCTTGCTATTTTATCATTCCATCTACAATGTGAATTGTACGGTCAGTCTGCGCAGCCAGTTCCTCATCGTGAGTTACAATAACAAAAGTCTGTCCCAGCTTATCACGCAAATCGAAGAACAAGCGGTGAAGTTCAATCTTATTCTGTGTATCCAGACTGCCAGAAGGTTCATCTGCCAGTACGACAGAAGGATGGTTTATCAGTGCACGCGCTACGGCAACACGCTGTTTTTCTCCAGCCGGTTTGTGCAAGGCACGTTCGGCAAGTCCCAGAAAATCCAACATTTCACGGGCATTTTTCTTTGCCTCAGAAGCAGAAATTCCCTGAATTAAAGCAGGAATCATTACATTCTCCAATGCCGTAAATTCAGGCAACAGCTGATGAAACTGAAAAACGAATCCGATTTCCTTGTTTCTGAAAGCCGACAGTTCTTTCTCTTTCAGACGGTTTACTTCCGTACCATTCAGCACTATCTTTCCGCTGTCAGGTTTATCAAGCGTACCCATTATCTGAAGTAAGGTAGTCTTTCCTGCCCCGCTAGGTCCGACAATACTCACCACTTCTCCTTTATTTATAATAAGGTCTATCCCTTTCAATACTTGCAGTGAACCAAAACTCTTGGTTATTCCTTCCAACTGAATCATCGTTCTACAATTTTCGTATTACATATTCTGCCAGATAACAGCCAAATACGGCGGGCATATAGCTCACTGTTCCGGCTGTAGACTTTTTATTCTGTTCATCGTCTACCAGTATGACAGCATTCGGATCTGCCTGTTCGGTACTGAACACTACCGGCAACTTACGTTTCATTCCCATTTTCTGCAAACGTTTACGCACTGCCTTGCTCAGTCCGCAATGATAAGTTTCCCATAAGTCGGCAAAACGTACCTGCGTAATATCTCGTTTGGCTCCGGCCCCCATGCTGCTTACAATCTTAATACCACGCTGTAAGGCATGGTAAATAAGATAACACTTGGGAGCTACCGTATCAATTGCATCAACCACAAAGTCAAATTTAGCACTGTCAAGCAGTTCTGGTATTGCTTCATCCTTCAGATACACTGGCAATACCGTAAGTTGAAGTTCCGGATTTATATCGAGAAAACGCTCTGCTAGAACCTCAGCCTTCTGTCTGCCTAGTGAAGAGTGTGTAGCAGGGAGCTGCCTGTTAATATTGCTGGGCTGTACTGTATCGGCATCTACAATAGTCATCCGGCCTACTCCAGCACGGCAAATCATTTCCGCAGCATAGGCTCCCACTCCTCCGAGTCCGACCACCAGTACATGTGCCTGTCTTAAACGGTCGGTCTTATCTTTTCCCAACAACAACTCGGTGCGTTGCTGCCAGGCCTTACTATCTTCGCTCATGAATTCTTTTTAAACCATTTATAGAACCAGTTGCCCACCTTATCATAATATTGTGTTTCAGCCCATCCGCGCGGATCGGAGAACGACAGACTTTCATTCGGATCACCCTTCTGTTCGGGATAAAGCAACATGATACTGTTATTATTAAAATATTTAGATATCTGCATCGGCAATCGCTCAAAAGCTGAATCGTATGAGATAGAGCCACGGCGTGCACTGATGATTACCAGCAAATGATCATAGTTCACCTGTCCGGTCAAAAGAAGCAAGTCATCCCAGTCCTCCAGCTCGGAATAAGCCACACGCGTATCCTTATGCTTTTTCTGTATATATCCACGTATATAACCCAATGTCTGGGGATGAGCATAGAAGTGTACCCTACATCCCAACTGGCTGCTCATACGACACATGTGAGTTATCCATTTCATAAATCCGTGTTCGAACTCAGCTTTCGGAGGTACAGCCACGATAATACGCCTCAACGTATTGACAGGAATCAGGAAGCGTGCTACCATCACTTGCAGATAAGTATTTTTCAGCAGATTTTCTGTCAGATTACCAAAGAAAGAATCGACGATACTCATTTTACAATGCAGACCAATGATGATATTCGTCGCTTCGTATTCCTTCGCAGTATGCAAGATACCGGTAGTAATATTCAAGTCGAAACGCGATACGGTTTTCAGCCTTACGCTGGTCGAAGCCGCTATCTGCGCCGCACGTTCCAGACTGCGTTTGCCACGCATTTCCTGTTTTACCGAACCGT
>OMAV01000162.1_pt1 | contig 13760 bp, 8 predicted proteins | sample 1644751 | NCBI WGS metagenome assembly OMAV01 (sample SAMEA103958141, study PRJEB25191) | human gut metagenome | biome: human-associated habitat [ENVO:00009003]; feature: intestine environment [ENVO:2100002]; material: feces | place: Germany | collected 2013/2015
TTTTTTTTATCCTTCTGTAAATAGAAAAATGAAAAAAAATCTTATCGTTGAAAAAAATATCATTTTCATTTTGCAAGTTGAAATAAAACCGTAAATTTGCATCGCTTTTCATAAACAAATTATCGCCGAAATAACTCAGTTGGTAGAGTAACTCATTCGTAATGAGTAAGTCGCGGGTTCGAGTCCCGCTTTCGGCTCTTCAGAAAAAGAGATATACTGAAAATAAAAAGTATATCTCTTTTTATTTTTCTTTACCTCTTTTGAACTCTGCGTGATTTGATAAATGGTTATAAAAAATACTTTTTGTATTGCTATTTTAAACAATCTGTCCTATTTTTGCTGTCAAAATATTATAACTGATACATTTGTTACAACATGAAATATTCTTTTATATCGGCAGAAGAAGCTGCCGCCAGTATTCATAATGGAAACACGATAGGCATAGGAGGCTTCTCGTCTGTGGGAACACCTAAGGCTGTTCCGGCTGCTTTGGCCGTTTATGCCGAAAAACTACACAGTGAAGGTAAAGAGTTTAAAGTTGGACTTATAACCGGAGGAGCTACCGGAAGTCAGGTTGATTCTGCATTGGCACAGGCACATGCCGTAGCTTTTCGTACTCCTTTTCAGTCGAATAAAGAAATGCGTAATGCTATCAATGCAGGAGAAGTACAATATTACGATGTGCATCTTTCGCAGATAGGTCAGGATGTACGTTACGGTTTTCTGGGAGCTATAGATGTAGCTATTGTTGAGGCATCCGACATCACAGAAGAAGGAGATATTGTGCTTAGTACATCGGTCGGAATTTCTCCCACCTTGATACAGGTTGCCCATAAAGTTATTATTGAGTTAAACGAAGCCCATGCCGGCAAGTTGACCGGAATGCATGATATCTATATTCCTGATGCTCCACCATACCGAAGAGAGATTCCGATTTATCGGGTAAATGATCGCGCAGGAAGTATCAGTGTAAGGGTTAATCCTGAAAAGGTTGTAGGAGTGGTTCGCACGAATGAACGAGATCGGATAGCAGCTTTTACTCCACTGAATGATACTACTAGTCGAATTGGGCAGAATGTTGCTGATTTTCTTTTGGGAGAATATCAGCGGGGAGCCATACCACGAGAGCTTCTGCCATTGCAGTCAGGGGTAGGTAATATAGCTAATGCTGTGTTAGGAGCATTGGGAGCCGATAAAAAACTCCCGGCATTTTCCATGTATACGGAAGTCATTCAAAATTCAGTTATCGATCTGATGATGCAAGAGCGCATCCGTTTTGTTGCCGGAAGTTCGTTGACATTGTCTGATGACCGTCTGGATATGCTTTACGATAATATTGACGTGATGAAAGAAAGAGTCTTGTTGCGTCCGCAGGAGATAACCAATCATCCCGAAATGATTCGTCGTTTGGGAATAATAGCGGTCAATACAGCCCTGGAAGCAGATATATTTGGCAATGTCAACAGTACACATGTCTTAGGCAGCAAGATGATGAATGGAATTGGAGGTTCGGCCGATTTTGCACGAAATGCCTATCTCTCCATATTTACTACTCCTTCTACGGCTAAAGATGGACTTATTTCATCGATTGTTCCTCATGTTTCGCATGTAGACAGTACTGAACACGATGTACGGATCTTGGTTACCGAGCAAGGCGTTGCCGATTTGCGTGGCAAGTCACCTTCACAGCGTGCACGTTGTATCATTGAAAACTGTGCTCATCCTGATTATAAAGAGCTGCTTTGGGATTATCTGAAGCTTTCGGAAGGAAAAGGATGTCATACTCCTATGTCATTGCGTAATGCACTGAAGATGCATATAGCGTTTGCTGAAACAGGAGATATGCGGAATACAAAGTTTGAAATGTAATGCTTTATAAAAAATACGGCATTTGTTCCATTAGAGGACAAATGCCGTATACTGTATTTTAGAATTCGAATTTCTCTATCTTCATTTCAGCCAGTTCTTCTATCTGTGGAACCAGTGTCATAAAGTGAGGAGTATGTTCATGAGCTGACAATGCTTCTGCATCTTTCCATGTTTCGCAAATCATCAGTACATCGTGGCGAGTTGCACTTTCGAATACATCGTAAGCAATACAGCCTTTATCTTTTTGAGATGCTGTTACAAGTTCTTTAGCAGCAACGAGTACTGCTTCACGCTTTTCTTCTTTTACTCTGATAAATACGTTTAGTCTGATCATAATATTGTATATATTTATATTGAATTACTATTTGCCTGAAACAGGCAGTTCTTTCTTTAAACAAATATAAAAGGCGAAAGATTATGATATTTGGATATCTTAACTTTTCGCCCTTTACTTATTCTTTATTTATATTGTCTGTATTACCATTCTACAAACTTACCTCTTGCTCTACGTTCTTTCAAGATAGCTGCAAGACGTTTGTTCTTTGATGACGCGATATATTTACGTCCGAAGATATTAGGAATAGCAACACCTAGTGCAATACACATAATAACCAGTCCCGAGTTTACACCACTTTCGATAGCCTTCATCAGCGGGGTAACTTGATCGATTGACTGAACGTTCATATTGATTAAACCGAACAGCATGCGATACATCAATACTCCCGGAATCATAGGGATGACAGATGGGATGGTTAGCACATGGTTGGGCACATGGAACCAGTGTACGGCTTTAATTGCAATTAAGCTAACCAATACAGAACCGGCAAACGAACCGATAACCAGACCCATATCCAGACCAATGTTGTCTGTGCTTGGTCCAAGGTTTACGAAATTACGGGTACATACAGCGAGTATTCCTCCTATAGCTACTACCCATAATAACCGGCGTTGGATATTGAAGATCATAGAGAAGCCCATGGCCGAGATAGCTGCAGCAAGTGCATATTCCCAATAAGCGTGGTGAGGAACCATACTGATAGTCGGGAAGAAGTCGGCGATGCTACATAATTTTACAGCAAAGGCAATACCGAATGCCATAGCTGCCACCATTAACAAGGTATTGACTGCACGTACGATACCTACTTGTATGTAATTGTCGAGCATATCGTCTACAAAGTTAATCAATGGAACTCCCGGCACGATGAACAGTGCGCATGCCAGCAACGGATGCCACGGAGTATTAGTCCATTCGGCAGGAAGGAAGATGAATGCAGAAATGGCAATACCCATATAATGATTCAAGCCCGACTCGTTACATTTCTGTCTTACGCGCATACCGATAATAGCGGCAATAGACGCATATAAGAATGCCATCCAGTCGCAACCGAACTGAATACAGAATCCTCCACAGGCAAAACCTGCTCCGATAGCGACTTGCAGGGGAGTATAATTACGCTTCTTGGTACGTATTTTCTCTAGCTCTTCTTCATACTGGTCGAGCGTGTAGTCATTTTCTATAGCTCTCCATGAGAGTTTGCTTACTTCAGAAATGGCAGTCATGTTTACGCCATGTCCTTCGATTCGCTGGAATTTTGTAAACGAATAATCGCCGTCACTTACATTCACCATCAGCATGGTGAAACTTACGTTAATGTGCAACTTTTCTTCGGGGATACCTAAATAAGCTGCTGTACGCTTCATGTTTCTCACAATTCGATTGGTATCAGCCAAACTCTCTACCAAAAGTTTTCCTGTACGAAGCAAAAGATCAACTCGCCGGTGCAACTGCTGGTCGTGAACCTTTACAGTAGTTTCTAAATGTTCCTCTAATATCATTTTGTTTAAAGATTTTTTTCGGATGCAAAGTTAGCAAAAATATTATTCAGAGGCGAGCTTTCCCGTTCTGAAAGTATGAAAAAGATAGGAAAAACATCATGGGAATCTGAATGTTGGTGTTGATTCTTTTAGAAAAGAACGAGGAAAATATTTTGTATGTTTCTTTTTATAGGGAGATAGGAGAAGAGAAAATGGGGAATAAAAATGTGGCTTGATTGTGGATAATTTCCACAACTTATCAGAAAAATCCTCAACTTCTGTTTATATTCGTTTGTCATGATGCTCTGATTTTCAATATACAAAAATATTTTCGTACCTTTGGCACAAGTATTGCCCTTGTTCCTATGGCATCTAATAATAAAAAAATCAAAAAGAAAGTATGAAACGTTTTTTGACAAGGAAAGAATTAAAGTTAAAAAAGAAGCAGAGTATTTATGCTGCAATCGGCATCGTCATTATCATTGCACTTTATTTGTTTCTCACACGAGAAAAGCATGTTGAGTCTGAAGCTCCTATAGTTTGTGTTGCTCCTGTTCAGCAACAGGATGTAGAATTGTATGGAGAATACGTAGGCCGTATTCGTGCGCAACAATTCGTCGAGGTCCGTGCCCGTGTGGAAGGTTTCCTTGAACAGATGTTATTTGCCGAGGGTACATATGTAAAACGTAATCAGGTACTTTTTGTTATCAATCAAGACCAGTATCGTGCCAAAGCCGATAAGGTACGTGCGCAGTTGAAGAAAGATGAGGCTCAGGCCCGTAAGGCTGAACGTGACCTGGAACGTATCCGGCCATTGTATCAGCAGAATGCTGCCAGCCAGCTTGACCTTGATAATGCTGTAGCTGCATACGAAACGGCTGTGGCCAGTGTTGGTATGAGCCGTGCTGATTTGGATCAGGCAGAACTTGAATTGGGATATACGATTGTTCGTTCTCCTATTTCCGGTCAGATAAGTGAAAGACACGTCGATTTGGGAACTTTAGTAGGCGGAAGCGGTAAATCGTTGCTTGCTACTATCGTGAAAAGTGATACAGTGCTTGTCGATTTCAGTATGACGGCACTCGATTATCTGAAAAGTAAGGAGCGTAATGTTACATTGGGACAGAAAGATTCTACTCGCTCATGGCAGCCTACTGTTACTATTACTTTGCCCGACAACAGTGTATACGAACAGAAAGGTGTAGTAGATTTTGCGGAGCCTCAGGTTAATCCGAAAACCGGAACATTCTCCGTACGTGCAGAAATGGCAAATCCTGAGCATGTTCTTTTGCCGGGACAGTTTACCAAGGTAAAACTTTTGCTTGATGTACGTGAAAATGCTACCGTTGTTCCACAAAAATCATTGATTATAGAAAAGGGTGGAGCCTATGTTTTCGTAATGCGCCGTGACTCTACTGTAGAAAAGCGTTTTATTGAACTTGGACCTGAATTCCAGAATAATATGGTAGTAGAAAGAGGACTTGCACCGGGAGAAATGATTGTAACTGAAGGTTACCACAAACTGACTCCGGGACTGAAAGTCCGTGTAGGTGAGGCTCCGAAGGCAGAGTCGGAAGAGCAGAAAGAGGATTAACCATATTAACCCATTAAACTTTACGATTCATGAAAGTGAGTTTCTTTATCGACAGACCGGTCTTTTCGGCTGTCATCTCTATATTAATAGTTATTGTGGGTATTATCGGACTGCAAATGTTGCCGATAGACCAGTACCCTCAAATCACTCCTCCGGTAGTGAAGATCAGTGCATCTTATCCGGGTGCAAGTGCCGTGACCGTATCGCAGGCTGTTGCTACACCGATAGAGCAGGAACTTAACGGTACTCCTGGTATGCTTTATATGGAGTCGAACAGCTCCAACTCAGGAGGTTTTTCGGCAACTGTAACATTCGATATTTCAGCAGATCCTGATTTGGCTGCGGTAGAAATACAGAACCGTATCAAGCTGGCGGAATCGAGTCTTCCTGCCGAAGTTATCCAAAACGGTATTTCGGTGGAAAAACAGGCAGCCAGCCAGTTGATGACCATCTGTCTTCGTTCGGATGATCCGAAGTTTGACGAAATTTATTTGAGTAACTTTGCGACAATCAATGTGCTCGACTTGCTTCGTCGTGTGCCTGGAGTAGGACGTGTGTCAAATATCGGTAGCCGCTATTACGCGATGCAGATATGGGTAGATCCGGCCAAACTGGCTAATTTCGGACTGACTGTACAGGATGTTCAGAATGCTTTAAAAGACCAGAACCGTGAGTCGGCAGCTGGTGTGCTGGGACAGCAGCCGGTCAGCGGATTGGATATTACCATCCCTATCACGGCTCAGGGCCGTCTTTCTACGGTTAGCCAGTTCGAAGAAATCGTGCTTCGTGCCAATGCCGACGGTTCGCTTATCCGTATGCGTGATGTTGCACGCGTTTCACTCGAAGCTTCCTCGTATACTACGGAGAGTGGTATAAACGGAGGTAATGCGGCTGTATTGGGTATTTACATGTTGCCTGGTGCAAACGCAATGGATGTAGCAGAAAAAGTAAAGGAAACGATGGAGGAAATCAGTAAGAATTTCCCCGAAGGATTGCAGTATGAGATACCGTTTGATATAACGACATATATTTCAGAATCTATTCATGAGGTATATAAAACCTTGTTCGAGGCATTGGTTCTGGTTATTATCGTGGTATTCCTTTCTCTGCAAAGCTGGCGTGCAACGGTTATCCCGATTGTGGCTGTGCCCATCTCCTTGATCGGAACATTCGGTTTCATGCTTATATTCGGCTTCTCGCTCAATATGCTTACTTTGCTGGGATTGATTCTTGCCATCGGTATTGTGGTGGATGATGCCATTGTGGTAGTAGAAAATGTTGAACGTATCATGGAAGAAGAAAAGCTCAGTCCATATGAAGCTACTAAGAAAGCTATGGACGGACTGACAGGTGCTTTGATTGCAACTTCAATGGTTCTTGCAGCAGTATTCGTTCCGGTAAGTTTCCTGTCGGGTATTACAGGCCAGCTGTATCGTCAGTTCAGTGTGACTATTGCCGTATCTGTAATCCTTTCTACTGTTGTAGCATTGACTTTGAGCCCGGTAATGTGTTCGCTCATTTTGAAGCCAACCGATCCTAATAAGCCGAAAAATCGTGTGTTTACATTCATCAATAAATGGCTTGCTATTGGAAATACTAAATATGTAGCAGGTATAAAGCGAGTTGTTAAACATCCGCGTCGGGTGATAGTCGGTTTTGGTATCGTAATTATATGTATATTTATGTTCCACCGTCTGGTTCCTACCAGCTTCCTTCCTACTGAAGATCAGGGATTCTTTACCGTAGAGCTTGAACTACCGGAAGGTACTACACTGGAAAGAACCCGTGAGGTAACCGACAGAGCTGTAGCTTTCCTGATGAAAGATCCGTCTGTAGAATATGTTCAGAACGTTACCGGTAGCAGTCCGCGTGTAGGAACCAGTCAGGCCCGCAGTCAGCTTACCGTGATACTGAAAGAATGGAAACAGCGAGATGATACAACTATCGGACAAATCATGCAGGATGTTCAGGATGAACTGAAGCAGTATCCTGAGTGCAAGGTCTATTTGTCTACTCCTCCTGTTATTCCGGGATTGGGTACTTCAGGTGGTTTTGAAATGCAGCTTGAGGCTCGTGGAGATGCAACTTATGATGATCTGGTTCGTGCTACCGATACATTGATGTATTATGCTTCGCAACGTAAGGAGTTTGCAGGGCTTTCTACTTCGTTGCAGGCTGAAATACCTCAGTTGTATTTCGATGTTGACCGTGATAAAGTCAAATTGTCGGGAGTGCCGATGGCAGATGTCTTCTCTACCATGAAAGCTTATACAGGTTCGGTCTATGTGAACGACTTTAATATGTTCAACCGTATTTATCGTGTATATATTCAGGCTGAGGCACCTTATCGTGAGCACCGTGACAATATCGGCTTGTATTTTGTGAGAGGAAGTGATGGCGATATGATTCCGCTGACTTCACTGGGTACAACCGATTATACGACTGGTCCGGGTAGTATTAAGCGATTCAATATGTTTAATACTTCCATTATTCGCGGTACGGCAGCCAATGGCGCCAGCTCCGGACAGGTAATGGAGATTCTGGAACAGATTGCACGCGAAAAGCTTCCAAGTAACATTGGTGTTGAGTGGAGTGGACTTTCTTATCAGGAAAAGCAGGCGGGAGGTCAGACCGGAGCCATTATCGCATTGGTATTCTTGTTCGTATTTTTGTTCCTTGCTGCACTGTATGAAAGCTGGAGTATTCCTATTGCCGTGCTTATTTCACTTCCGGTAGCTGTGCTTGGAGCGTATGCCGGCGTAGCTTTATGTGGATTGGAAAATGATACCTATTTCCAGATTGGTTTGGTTATGTTGATTGGTTTGGCAGCCAAGAATGCCATTTTGATTGTTGAGTTTGCCAAAGAGGAAGTAGATAATGGAAAAGACCTGGTGGAAGCAGCTTTGCATGCAGCTCATCTTCGTTTCCGTCCTATCCTGATGACATCACTGGCTTTCATTCTGGGTATGGTTCCTATGGTTATTGCAACCGGACCGGGTTCGGCCAGCCGTCAAGCTATCGGAACGGGTGTATTCTTTGGTATGATTGTCGCTGTGACGGTAGGTATTTTGCTTGTGCCTTTCTTCTTTGTGATGATTTATAAGGCGAAAAACAAGCTGAAAACAAAAAAAGCTAATTAACAAAACCTGAAACGTATGAAACGAACGAAATATACTTATCGCTTTTTATACATGCTGACAACTCTGTTGTTTTTGGGCAGTTGTCAGTTGGGCAAACATTATACTCGTCCGAAACTGGACTTGCCCGAAACGCTCGACAGCATGAGTGTAGACACTGTTTCCATCGGAGATTATCCGTGGGAACAGCTCTACACCGATACGACCTTGCAAGGATTGATACGTAAGACCTTGTCGTATAATAAAGATATGCTGATAGCCGCAGCGCGCGTTAAGGAGTTGGCTGCAATGAAACGCATTGATTATGCAAATATGTTCCCGGCAGTCGGTGCAAAGGTGTATGCTGAGAAGGAAGCGGAAAATTATGGAGGCAATCATTATAAGTCCGATTATGAGATTGACGCCAAGGCTTCTGTTTCGTGGGAGCTTGATTTATGGGGCAATCTTCGTTGGGCACGCGATAAGAGTCTTGCCGAATTTATGGGATCTGTCGAAAATCAGCGTGCGCTTCGTATGAGTCTGGTTGCACAGGTTGCTCAGGCTTACTTTGAACTGGTTGCGTTGGATAATGAACTGTCTATCGTACAAAAGACAGTAGATGCCCGTCGGGAAAGTTTGCATTTGGCGCGCGTGCGTTACGAAGGTGGACTGACTTCTGAAACTGCTTTTCGTCAGGCGCAGGTGGAGTTGGCACGAACAGCAACATTGGTTCCTGACCTGGAACGTAAGATTTCTCTGAAAGAAAATGAAATCGCATTTTTAAGTGGCGAATATCCACATCATATCAAACGTTCGGTGTTGCCCGAAGATGTTATGCTTTCTGCCAGTTTACCCGTAGGTTTGCCTTCAGCACTGCTGGAACGCCGGCCGGATATCCGTCAGGCAGAGCAGGCTGTCATTGCTGCAAATGCTGCGGTAGGAGTGGCTTTTACCAATTTGTTCCCTCGCATAACGTTGACTGCTACTTATGGTAGCGAGAGTGCTGCATTGAGTGATGTACTGAAATCGCCTTACCATTTGTTGAGTGCTAACATTCTGCAACCGATTTTTGCTATGGGAAAGAATCGTGCGATGCTGAAAGCAAAGAAGGCAGCTTGCGAACAAGCAGCTTATGCATACGAAAAAGCTGTACTGAATGCCTTTAAAGATGCTTATAATGCCATAGCCGAATTTAATAAGATAAAGGAAATCTATGAAACTCGTCTGCGTCTGGAACAGGCATCGAAAAGTACTCTTGACCTTGCACAGCTTCAATATCTGAACGGAGTTATCGGTTATATGGATTTGCTGGATGCACAACGTGGATATCTGGACGCTCAGATAGGTTTGAGTAATGCCGTACGCGACAAGCAGATTAGTATGGTAAATCTTTATAAAGCACTTGGAGGAGGCTGGCAAGAATAACCTGTATGACCTGTTTTTTTACAGTCGGGAGATAAGTTTTTAAAAAAGATGTAGATTATTTTAAGAAACATATTCGAAATATGCCAATAAATCTTTATCTTTGCATCCCGAATTGTGATGTACCCTAATGTGTAGTTTAGTGAAACAGGTAAAGAAAAAAGGTTTTACTCCGGATTCGAGATTGCAGAATTTGATTCAGGCAGTGGTGGAAAACAGAGGTCTTTTCGGGATTTCGTTTTCCTCGAAGCTTTCCTTTTTTCTGAATAATGCTACATTAGGCATTACTCATTCGGATTTTTTCTTTTGTAAGATTTTAAGCAAATGCGTTAATAATAAAAATACCTGGAATTACTTTTCAGTAAGTTCAGGTATTTTTGTATATATAGAGTAGCCAACTAAACGATACGAAATAATATGGAACCGCTAAAGCATGAATGTGGAGTAGCGATGATTCGCTTGCTGAAACCACTAGAGTATTATCAGGAAAAGTATGGCACGTGGATGTACGGGCTTAATAAGTTGTATTTGCTGATGGAAAAACAGCATAATCGCGGTCAGGAAGCTGCGGGACTTGCGTGTGTAAAACTTCAGGCTGATCCGGGAGAGGAATATATGTTCCGCGAAAGAGGATTGGGAGCTGGAGCCATTACTGAAATATTCGGAACGGTACACAGCTATTTCAAAGATCTTACAGCCGAACAGCTTCGTGATGCTGAATATGCGAAAAAGTGCTTGCCTTTTGCCGGAGAGCTCTATATGGGACACTTACGTTATTCTACAACAGGAAAGAGTGGTATTTCGTATGTACATCCTTTTCTGCGTCGCAATAACTGGCGTGCCAAGAATCTTGCTTTGTGCGGAAACTTCAATCTGACAAATGTGGATGAAATATTCGCCGACATTACTGCCTTCGGACAGCATCCTCGTAAATATGCCGATACATATATCATGTTGGAACAGGTGGGACATCGCCTGGACCGTGAAGTGGAGCGTCTTTACAATGAATGTAAGGCTGAAGGTCTGGAGGGTATGGATATTACACATGCTATTGAAGACCGTATTGATTTGACTAACGTATTGAAGACATCCAGTCCGAAGTGGGATGGAGGTTATGTGATATGTGGGCTGACTGGTAGCGGTGAAAGTTTTGCTGTACGTGACCCATGGGGTATCCGTCCGGGATTCTGGTATATGGATGAAGAAATCATGGTGCTGGCATCTGAACGTCCGGTTATACAGACAGCATTGAATGTACCGGCTGACAGTATTCATGAGTTACTGCCCGGACAAGCTATTCTGGTAAACAAAAAGGGAGAAATGCGTCTGGCTCAAATCAATGAACCGAAAGAAAAGAAGGCTTGTTCGTTCGAACGGATTTATTTCAGTCGAGGAAGTGATATCGATATTTACCGCGAACGTAAGCTGTTGGGTAAGAAACTGGTTAATCCGATACTGAAGGCAATAGATTACGATGTAGTACATACTGTATTCTCTTTCATACCGAATACAGCAGAAGTTGCCTTTTATGGAATGCTGGAAGGTTTCGATAACTATCTGAATGAACTGAAAGTGCAGCGTATTGAGGCCCTGGGACACAAGCCGAGTCATACAGAATTGGAGCAGATTCTGTCACAGCGTATACGTAGTGAGAAAGTTGCAATCAAGGATATCAAATTGCGTACTTTCATTGCTGAAGGAAATACACGTAATGACCTTGCTACACATGTGTACGATATAACTTATGGCAGCTTGATTCCTTATGAAGACAATCTGGTTATTATAGACGACAGTATCGTACGTGGTACTACCTTGAAACAGAGTATTATCAGCATACTCGACCGTCTTCATCCGAAGAAAATTGTGATTGTATCTTCTTCTCCACAGGTGCGCTATCCTGATTATTACGGTATTGATATGGCAAGTATGGAACAGTTCATTGCTTTCAAGGCCGCGATAGCATTGCTTGAAGAGAGAGGAATGCAGCATGTGATAGAAGAAGCATACCGTAAGTCGAAAGCACAGCTTGGACTTCCGAAGGAAGAGATGGTGAATTACGTGAAAGAAATTTATGCTCCATTCACCGACGAAGAAATTTCTGCCAAGATGGTACAATTGCTGACTCCGGCTGGTACACAGGCAAAGGTTGAAATCGTATATCAGACACTTGATGGATTGCACGAGGCATGTCCGGCACATTTAGGTGACTGGTACTTCAGCGGTGATTATCCGACACCGGGTGGAGTGAAACTCGTCAATCAGGCCTTTATCAATTACGTAGAAGAGATTTATCAGTTCTGAAACGTTACAGAACGAAGTCGCTAGCAGTTTTGGTGCCTTTATTAAAGAAGAAAAACAATATTAAAGAAAACGATATAGATAGAAAATGAGAAATGTTACATTAATCCTCGACGACGGGAGCCGCTTTCATGGCAAGTCGTTCGGTTATGAGAAGCCGGTAGCCGGTGAAGTTGTGTTCAACACCGCAATGACCGGTTATCCGGAAAGCTTGACCGATCCTTCGTATGCAGGTCAGTTAATGACGCTGACTTATCCGCTGGTGGGCAATTATGGAGTTCCTCCTTTCACAATCGAAGCAAACGGTCTGCCTACTTTTATGGAGAGTGAAAAGATTCATGCCGAAGCGATTATTGTAAGCGACTACAGTGAAAAGTATTCTCACTGGAATGCGGTAGAGAGCTTGGGTGACTGGTTAAAGCGTGAACAGATTTCTGGTATTACAGGTATTGATACACGTGAGCTGACCAAGGTATTGCGTGAACATGGTGTGATGATGGGAAAAATCGTTTTCGATGATGAACCAGACAATGTTCCTGAAGCAACTTATGCGGGAGTAAATTACGTAGATAAGGTGTCATGCAAGGAAGTAATCCGTTACAACGAAGGTGAAGGCAAGAAGAAAGTCGTTCTTGTGGACTGTGGCGTGAAATCGAATATCATCCGCTGTTTGCTGAAACGTGATGTAGAGATTATCCGCGTACCTTGGAACTACGACTTCAATTCGCTTGAGTTCGACGGGCTGTTCATTTCAAATGGACCGGGTGACCCTGATACTTGTGATGCTGCTGTACAGAACATTCGTAAAGCTATGCAAAATGAAAAGCTGCCTATTTTCGGAATCTGTATGGGTAACCAGTTGCTTTCGAAAGCAGGAGGAGCAAAAATTTACAAATTGAAATACGGTCATCGCAGCCATAACCAGCCGGTTCGCATGGTAGGAACAGAAAAATGTTTCATTACTTCACAGAACCACGGTTATGCCGTAGACAATAATACATTAGGAGCCGACTGGGAACCTTTGTTTATCAATATGAATGATGGTTCTAACGAAGGAATCCGCCACAAGAAGAACCCTTGGTTCTCTGCACAGTTCCACCCGGAAGCTGCCAGCGGTCCTACTGATACAGAGTTCCTGTTCGACGAGTTTGTAAAGTTGCTGTAATCCATTAAAAACAAAAGAAAACAATGAAAGAAAATATAAAGAAAGTATTATTGTTAGGTTCCGGAGCTTTGAAAATCGGTGAAGCTGGTGAGTTCGACTATTCAGGTTCGCAGGCACTTAAGGCGTTGAAGGAAGAAGGTATTGAAACTATCCTGATAAATCCGAACATTGCTACCGTACAAACTTCGGAAGGCGTGGCAGACAAAATCTATTTCTTGCCTGTTACTCCGTATTTCGTAGAGAAAGTTATTGCTAAAGAACGTCCGGATGGCGTATTATTGTCATTCGGTGGCCAGACAGCCTTGAACTGCGGTGTTGCTCTTTACAAGGCAGGAATATTCGAGAAATACAATGCACGTGTACTCGGTACTCCGGTACAGGCTATCATGGATACAGAAGACCGTGAACTGTTTGTTCAGAAGCTGGATGAAATCAATGTGAAGACCATCAAGAGTGAAGCAGTTGAAAACATCGAAGACGC
>OMAV01000163.1_pt1 | contig 13653 bp, 15 predicted proteins | sample 1644751 | NCBI WGS metagenome assembly OMAV01 (sample SAMEA103958141, study PRJEB25191) | human gut metagenome | biome: human-associated habitat [ENVO:00009003]; feature: intestine environment [ENVO:2100002]; material: feces | place: Germany | collected 2013/2015
AAATGCGTTCATTGAAGACCGCTTCGATATCGCAGCATCGTGCCACCCAGCCGACGCATATCTTGCAGGACATCTCACTCAGCAAGCACAGATGTTTGGTTTCCCATACTCAGGCAAGGACATTGACATCAAGAATCCTTTGAGCGACGGGCAAACGCTCAACGTTGCCGACTCCGAATGCCGCGTTCTACACATTCCCGGGCATACAAAAGGACATTCTGCATTTTATTTTCCAAATCACGATTTAGTATTCTCGGGCGACGCCCTCTTCCATTTGAGCATCGGAAGAACTGATTTTCCCGGCGGCGACTATTCCACACTGATAGAAAGCATTGAGAATAAATTGTTGACACTCCCTCGGCAAACAATCGTCTTGCCAGGACACGGAGAGAAGACAAGCATCGGCTTCGAGCAGACAAGCAACCCTTATTTATAAGGCTGCGGCGTCCATAGACAACATCAACAGTCGATCATACTTTTCACAATCGGTCGCAATCCGCTGACGAAGCACTCCACGGCAATCACCATCAAGATGAGCCCCATAAGGCGCATCATCACATTATTGCCCGTTTCGCCAATAATCTCAACCAAACGCGTTGAAGCCTTCAAGATAAGATATGTGATTAAGAACACAACCGCAATGACCGTGACAAGCCCCGCCACATAGAGAGGCGTCCGTGCATCCTCCATCAACACGATACCATTGGCAATACCGCCAGGACCACACAACATCGGTATGGCAAGCGGGGTAATCGAAATGTCGTCGGCATATTCTTTTATTTCGGTGTCGGCAAGTTTCATCCGAGTAAACTTTGCTTGCAGCATATCCCAACCGATCTTAAAGATAACAATTCCACCAGCCAAACGAAATCCATTGGTCGACAAGCCGAACACCATAAACAAGAATCGTCCGAACACGGTAAACGAGACAAGCGTCAAAAAGGCTATCACCGTCGACTTGCGCACTATCTTCTTGCGTTGAACATCGCCCATACTTTGCGTCATGGTCAAAAACACGGGCATTATACCCAACGGATTGATCAACGTGAAAAACGACGTAAAACACAATAAAATATATGTCCAAAAATTACCGTCCATAATTCGTTACACTTTGTATAAAAAAAAGTGGCAGAGAAAAACTCTCCGCCACCATATAGAAGCCACATCAAAGAGTGTGCTGAAACTCCGATAGACAGGATTTGAGTATTCTCCCTCTGCTGTAATCCTCCGGTCTTTCGACATCCTTACGGATTGAGGCCCGCCATTAGAGAAAGAAAAAGTCTCGGCATTTCTAAATTATTTGATGAGTTTCCCAATCTGCTTTGATGTGGTTTTATCTCTTTCTCTACTGCAAATTTAGTAATTTTATTCTGACCATCCAAATATCCGGGCAATAAAAAAGTCTCAATTTCTTGAGACTTTTTTTATTATTTCCCTCGCAGCGAATTAGGCGTTCTTAACCTTCTCTACGATAGCCTTGAAAGCAGCAGGATTGTTAACTGCGAGGTCAGCAAGGACCTTGCGGTTGATTTCGATTCCCGCTTTGTGGATAAGACCCATCAACTTAGAGTATGACAAATCTTCTAAGCGAGCAGCTGCATTGATTCTCTGAATCCACAATGCTCGGAAATTGCGTTTTTTGTTCTTACGGTCACGATAAGCGTAAGTCAAACCCTTTTCCCAAGTATTCTTGGCTACAGTCCACACATTCTTGCGGCAACCATAATAACCTCTCGTGAGTTTGAGAATTCTTTTTCTTTTAGCTCTTGATGCTACGTGATTTACTGATCTTGGCATTTTTTCTTAAATTTTTGAATGTCAGCGGCATTTCTGCTCTTTGGGCTAAACATTCGGTTAATAAAAATATAAAATGTTGTAATTAAAAGTACGAAACTTTACCCACTATCTGATTGCAAGCAAATCGCGAAGGTTGCGAGTATCGGCTGCAGTCAATGTAGCAAAGTGACCGAGGTTTCTCTTCTGCTTTTTAGTCTTCTTCGTAAGAATGTGACTTTTATAAGCATGTTTTCTTTTAATTTTTCCTGATCCGGTAAGGGCAAACCTCTTTTTGGCACCGGAATTAGTCTTCATCTTAGGCATTTTCCAATCTGTTTTAATTAATTAAACTATACACATCCCCATCTGGGGAATGTTTCTATTTCATTCAATATTATTCATCTTTACTACCAGCTTCACCTGCAGCATTCTCAGCTGGAGCAGCCGGTTTCTTGGCAGCTTTTGAAGAACCAGCGCCTTTCTTAGGTGTCAGAACGATAATCATTCGCTTACCTTCCAAAAGCGGCATCTGTTCAACTTTAGCATATTCTTCCAGGTCATTAGCAAAACGCAAAAGTAACACTTCACCTTGTTCTTTAAACAAGATCGAACGTCCTTTAAAGAACACATAAGCCTTTACTTTATCACCATCTTGCAAAAAGCCAATAGCGTGCTTTAGCTTAAAGTTATAATCATGCTCATCAGTCTGAGGTCCGAAACGTATTTCCTTCACATTGACTTTTACCTGCTTCGCCTTTTGTTCCTTTGCACGTTTCTTTAACTGATAAAGGAATTTAGAATAATCTATAATTCTACAAACTGGAGGAACAGCGTTGGGTGAAATTTCAACTAAATCAGCATCATGTTCTTCAGCCAATTTCAAAGCCTGAGCTATTGGATATACAGCTGATTCGATATCATCTCCCACAATACGTACTTCTTTGGCACGAATCTGTTCATTGATTCGGTGTTGCCCTTTTAAAGTGTCATTCTTCATTAAAATTCTTTTCTTCCTTGTTTGCTTTTTAAAATTATAAATTATTTTGCCTGATTTCAGAAGCGAAGTAAATACTTTTCTTCCGAAACGGTTGCAAAGTTACCATTTATTTATCATATTATGAACTTCTTCTGCAATATTTTTTGCAAAATCTTCAATTTTCATGGTTCCTTTATCACCTTCTCCCTGTTTACGCACAGCTACTTCACCATTTTCAGCCTCTTTTTCACCAACAATCAGCATATACGGAATACGTTTCATTTCGTTATCACGGATCTTTCTACCGATTTTTTCGTTACGGTCATCCACAATAGCACGAATGTCGCTCTTCTTCAATTCTAAGCGAACTTGATTTGCATAATCATTGAATTTTTCAGAAATTGGTAAAATTGCTACCTGATCAGGAGTCAACCACAACGGGAACTTACCAGCTGTATGTTCAATCAGAACTGCGACAAAACGTTCCATTGAACCAAAAGGTGCACGATGGATCATCACCGGACGATGTTTCTGATTATCTGATCCCATATATTCCAACTGGAAGCGTTCTGGCAAATTGTAATCTACCTGAATAGTACCCAGCTGCCAACGACGTCCAATGGCATCCTTAACCATAAAATCCAATTTCGGTCCATAAAAAGCAGCTTCGCCATATTCAACTTTAGCCTTTAAACCTTTTTCTTCGCAAGCTTCGACAATTGCCTGTTCTGCTTTTTCCCAGTTTTCATCACTACCAATATACTTCTCGCGATTAACTTTATCACGCAAAGAGATTTGCGCTTCGAAGTTTTCAAGTCCCATAGACTTGAATACAATAGATATAATATCCATAACTCGCAAGAATTCATCTTTTACCTGGTCGGGACGGCAGAAAATATGCGCATCATCCTGAGTAAAGCTACGAACACGAGTCAACCCATGAAGTTCTCCACTTTGTTCATAACGGCAAACTGTACCAAATTCAGCAATACGCAAAGGCAGATCGCGATATGAGCGAGGAGTATTCTTATAGATCATACAGTGATGAGGACAGTTCATTGGCTTCAAGAAGTATTCTTCACCTTCTTCTGGAGTATGAATAGGCTGGAATGCATCCTTTCCGTACTTAGCATAGTGTCCTGAAGTCACATAAAGCAATTTATTACCAATAGGCGGGCACATTACTTCCTGATAATCGTAACGAGCCTGGATACGACGCAAGAAGTCCTGCAAACGGATACGTAACGCTGTTCCCTTCGGCAACCACATAGGAAGACCTTTACCAACTGTATCAGAGAACATGAACAAATCCATTTCTTTACCGATCTTACGATGATCACGTTTCTTTGCTTCTTCCAGAAGTGCAAGATACTCATCAAGCATTTTCTTTTTTGGGAAAGTGATACCATAAATACGGGTCATCTGCTTACGGTCTTCCTGTCCTCTCCAGTAAGCACCTGCTACAGAGAGTAACTTGATAGCCTTAATAGGAGCAGTAGAAGGCAAATGCGGTCCTCTACAAAGATCTGTAAAAGCTCCCTGAGTATAAGTAGTAATATGTCCATCTTCAAGTTCTGAAATCAGCTCACACTTATAAGTTTCACCTCTTTCACCAAACATTTTCAAGGCATCTTCCTTAGATATGCTCTTACGAACCAGTTCTTCTTTCTTTGAAGCCAGCTCTGCCATCTTCTTTTCAATAGCAGGCAGGTCACCTTCTTTTATTACAGCCTCTCCCGGATCAACATCGTAATAGAACCCATTCTCAATAGCCGGACCAATACCAAACTGAATTCCTGGATACAATTCTTGTAATGCTTCAGCCAGCAAATGGGCACTTGTATGCCAAAAAGCATGCTTACCTTGCTCATCTTCCCACTTATAAAGTACGAATTCAGCATCTTCGTTGATAGGTCTTGTCAAATCAATAGTTTCGCCATTTACAGCACAAGCCAAAACATCCTGCGCTAAACGCGAACTGATACTTTCTGCTATTTGCAGACCAGTTACTCCTTCGTTGTATTCACGAACAGAGCCGTCAGGAAAAGTTATTTTAATCATAATTTTTTGTATTGTTCTATTATTGAATCGCAAAATTAAACAAATAAATGAAGAATAAAGAATGAAGAATGAAGAATTTTAAGCTAGTAGCCGTAAAACCTCCATTCCTCATTCTCTACATTTTATTTATCTTTTGTCTCCGTCACCGAAGTAAAACGCTTTATCACACTATACGCCGAGAATATACCAAGTTCTCCAGCCTTACTCAAATCTTGTATTCCTTGACGATTATTACCCAAAAAGACATTCGTCAGTCCGCGGTTATAATACGCATCAGAAAAGCGAGAATCAAGTTCAATAGCCTTGTTATAATCTACTAATGCAGCATGATAATCCTTCATCACAGCCAAGATATTACCACGATTATAATAAGCATATGTAAAATCAGGAGCCAGACGAATCACTTCATCCAAATCACGACGAATAGCTGCATAATCTAAAACTCTAACTTGCTGTTGACTATTATTATCAACTTTCATCTCATACTCCGCTTCGGTATCACGCTTACGATACTCCAATTGCTTATAATGAATTAGTGCGCGCATGAAATAAGCAGGAAAGAAAGTTGAATCACATTCTATTGCTGCATCCAGATCACTTAATGCGTTATCAAAATCCTGCACCAAATAAAAATCTGTAGCACGAGCATAATAGTGCATCACATTATCCGGATCTTTTACTATCTTTTCCGTCACCTCATCAATCGATGCAAAATGCAGTTTCACTTGCTCTTCGGTCAATGAAGTTTCGTTATTAGTAATCAATAAACGTAATGGCAACACATGACGATTATTCAAATCATCGATGTATTTAGAATAGTTAATCTGTCGCTTTACCTCCTCACCTTTCTCGTAATATGTCAACGCAAACATCGGTTGTGGAAGAATCGTTACATTTCTATCCTGAACACGACCACGATAATCCGTCTTATATTTTGTTGTTTCATCCTCAGAATCAGCAACGATAATTTTACGATAGTTATTCATATTTTTATCCGACTTCTTACGGGTTTTATCATCCGCCGAAGCCGTTTGTTTCTGAGAAGTCTTACCATTCTGAGCATCAAGCTGAGCTTTTAATACCTTAAACTCATCTTCATCCGCGCCCCTCAAATCTCCGATCTTACGACGCGCCTGAGCACGATACTGATATCCAGTCAAGAAGTTAGGATATTCATCTATAACTGCAGTATAATCCTCTATTGCTCCAGAGTAGTCGCCTGTTTTATCACGCAACAAACCGCGATTAAATATTGCCATCATATTATCCGGCTCTACCTTTAAAACAAAATCAAAATCCTCTATAGCACGATTATCATCACCAACCTGAGCACGTAACAAACCACGATTATAATGCCCGATAAAATTATTACGGTCAATATCTAATGCAAAATCATAATCCTGCATAGCCCCCCTCAAATTATTTTGATAATAACGAGCCAATGCACGATTAATAAACAAACCTGCATTTCGAACAGATAAACGGATTGCCTCTGTTAAATCAGTTTCTGCATCAGCATATTTTTCGCGCTGCATAAACAGCATTCCTCGTGAAGCCCATGTATCAGAATTATAACGATCCATTTCTATGGCTCTATCAGCATCAGTCATGGCCTGAAGGGTATCTTTTTGTTTCAACGAAACCTCTGTACGCATCAAATAAGCATCTGTATAGCGCGGAGCAATACGAATCAACGTATCCAAGTCTGCTTTTGCCAAAGCATAGTCCTCTTCACGCATCCGACATAAAGCCAAATTATGCCACAAACTAATATTCTCTGGATCCAGCTTCAATGCTTTTTCATAATCTTGTATAGCATCTTTAAACTTTTCCTGACGAATACGAGATATACCTCTTATCTGATATGCATTCGGTACAAAAGGATTACGCTTGATAGCTTCGGTACAATCATTTTCAGCACCCTGGTAATCATCCAAATTCATTTTCGCCAAACCTCGATAAAAATAAGGTTCAGCCAAATAAGGTTTAGCATTTATTACCTGATTAAAATACTGAATAGAAAGTACATAATCTTCAAAATACAGAGCGTTTCGTCCAATTGTCATTACCCTATCTGTATTGATCTGAGCATGTAGAGATAATGGCCAATATACACCTATTATATATAATATATATAGAAGCTTTCGAATCATTTTACAGTTTTCACCTTGTAGGCACACCGCGCCTTTCCTTTCAGCATATTATTAAGTTTACCCTTTATCATCTGTTTACGCAACGCAGACAAATGATCAATAAACATTGTACCATCCAAATGATCAAATTCATGCTGCATTACACGAGCCAGATAACCTTCAACCCACTCATCATGAGGATTCATATCTTCATCTAAATAAGTAACATGTATTTTATCAGGACGCTTTACAGCTTCATGTATTCCAGGTAAGCTTAAACATCCTTCCTCCATAGAAACAAGTTCCTCTCCTGTTTCAAGGATATGTGGATTAATATATGCACGACGGAAATCTTTAAACTCTGGCATATCTTCAGACAATACGTCCAAATTAATCACTACTACACGGATTGGCAAGCCTACCTGAGGAGCAGCAAGTCCAACACCATCTGCACGATCCATTGTTTCGAACATATTCTGAATCAATTCTTTCAAATTAGGATAATCTGGAGTTATATCTTCAGCCTCCTGACGAAGAACCGGCTGACCATATACATAAATAGGTAAAATCATTTCTTTTTTATTTTTTAGTTTTTAAATTCTTCTTGACTCGAGATAAGATTGCAAAATAATAGTAGCACTTATTTCATCGACTAATGCCTTATTCTGTCGATCCTTTTTTTTCAGCCCACCAGCCAACATTGTTTGATGCGCTAAAACAGAAGTAAAACGTTCATCAACCAACTGTACCGGCATATCAGGCAGTATCTTTTTCAGGCGATTTATAAAAGGAATAATATTTTTCATGTTTTCAGAATCCTCATTATTCAATTGTTTCGGATGCCCAATAATGATACACTCTACCTGCTCTTGCTTGATATAATTCAACAAGAAATCCATTAACTGATGCGTGGGTACAGTTGTCAATCCGCTAGCGATAATCTGCAATGGATCTGAAACAGCTATTCCCGTACGCTTCCTTCCGTAATCTATTGCTAAAATTCTACTCATAGTTGCCGACAAAAATACAAAATTTGTCGAATACCGGACATACAGCCAGCAGCTTTTTATATTTTTTCACCACGAAAATAAAAGAGTAACATATATCGCAATAACTTTTGCCATACTTATTAATCAATATTCACCGAATATTTACGACCATATAAAACAAAAAAGAGGAAGATCATCATCCTCCTCTAAAATTAATTAATACACTAAGCACACATTATCTATCCAAAATTTATTACCTGGAGATCCGATAAATGCTCCTCCCAAACTAGAAGTAAACTGCAATATCAGATGTGTAGGAGCTTCATCAGAATCTGCCCAGCCATTTTCTTGTATAAGCACACTTTCGCCTTTACTATTTCGCGCATAATATCCTCCAACTCCCAATTTCATGAGTTCTGGATCATAGCTAGAATCATGAGTTATATCACCATACTTTATTTCATAAGTAGCCTTATCATTCCATCCTTCAGTACGGCTATAACGCACAACAGCTGTACCCACACGTTTGGCAATAATATTTCCATTAGCATCTTCCGTACGCTTCTGAAGCAAACAAGTCATAATAGCGCAATCTTGTCCAGGAACAACACTTTTACGACTAAAACCTGTCTGTTTTATACGATTTGCCTCACTAGACATCTGCACCTTATAATCATAACGTACTGCTTTTGGACGAGAAGTAAACTTTACACCAGAATTTAAAGCTTTTTCTCCATCTTTTGTTCCCGTAATAGGTTCCTTCATATCTCCTAAAAACATAGAACCTGAAGCCAATACAGTTATATTAACCAATCCTAATACTTTCACGCTTTCAATATGAGTTTCCAAACGAGCACAATACCCATTTTCCCGACGCTCCGGATAAACACTGGTATTTGTCTTTACAATACCCATAACTTTTGCCATAACATTAGAATTTGCCCAAGGAGATCCACCTTGATTTACGTATGCTTCATTCCCTTCTATTACTTTTGTAGGCCCTACCTCATATAATAATTTAGTATCACCTCCAATTACACCCGATTCATGTATCTTACGTGTAACCCACTGATCCATATTACCATATTTCAAAGGCACAACTTTTTCTTGTGCATACGCAATAAAAGGGAAAGCTATGAGAGCCATCACAGCTACTAGTTTCATTTTCATAATTACTACATTATTCATTTTTGCCGAACAAAGGTACAAAAAAAAGCGATAGCCTAAATGCTATCGCTTCGAATACGCTTTATAGAATAATATTTCTTACTTATCGGCCATATTAATTAACTCTATACAGCAACCATGCTCCCTGGAAATCTTTACGATTTGGGTATTTTGCTTTAAAAGCATCTCTAGCACGGGCAGCTTCGCTACGAGTATCAAAAGACTCTACGATAACACGATACATGTTATTTTGAGCATTATAAACAACCTTTGCATTATAACCCTCATTATCCATTTGAGCCTTCAAGCCATCTGCGTTCGATTTAACACCGAAGCTACCGCAAACCACGCTATATGCTCGAAGTCCTTCACCTGATACCAATTCTACCTTTTCTTCACGTACTGGAGCTGAAGTTACAGGAGCTACAGCAGTTTCTACCGGAGCAACAATTTCTGCAGGAGCTTCTGTAGTAGTGCTAGCAGCCGAAGCATCAGCTAACTCTTGCTGTTTAGCTTTTTCGTAAGCTTTCTTGTAAGCACTTTCACTTGATTTGCAGGAAGAGAATGCTAAAGCAACGCATAATCCCATTCCCAATACAACGATCTTTTTCATGTTGACTGAAATTTTATTTAAGTTTATTGTTCAATTTTCAGCATTTCAAAATTTACTTGCAAAAGTAGTAATATAAAAGCACCTGATAGTACTTATAATATTAAAATCTGTTAATATCCAAATAGGATTAGCAGCAATAAAAGTTTTTTCCGCACAAAAGAAATAATATCTCAAAGATTTACTTATATTTGTAAATGTAATAACAATAAAGACCATACTTATGAAAGCATTAAACGTAGTAGCTGCATTCTTAGGTGGACTAGCATTAGGAGCAGCAGCAGGTGTTTTATTCGCACCAGAAAAAGGTGAAGATACTCGTAGCAAAATTGCAGAACTTTTACGTAAAAAGGGAATCCGACTGAACCGTGAAGAAATGGATGATTTGGTAGACCAAATCGCATCAGAAGTAAAAGATGCAGAATAACCGAATTAATGAAAACCAAAGGCAGACTTTTACAGAAACGAATGAAAAAGTCTGCCTTTCTTCATCTAAAAGCCAATGCCTATGTTTGCTAATGATAAAAGCATCGATAATCTAACTGAATTATTTAAAGAAGTAAAGAAATATCTAAAACTACAAGGAGAATATGTCAAGTTAGACTTAGTAGAAAAGCTAACTATTCTGTTATCTACTCTGACCCTTATATTTGTCCTTATTATATTAGGCACAATGGCAGCATTCTACCTTTCTTTTATGCTGGTATATGTATTAGCATCGGCTACAGGCAGTTTAGTTGCCGGATATGCTATTATAGGCGGAATACTCATATTACTTGCGTTTATAATTTACAGGTTACGCCAAAAATTAATATTTCAACCAATGGTTAATTTTTTAGCAAGATTATTTTTAGATGACTCTTCCAACAACTCACTTTAAGTTTCAAACAATGAAAACAGAACAGCCTATTACATACAGTATTGAAAGTATCAGAGAACGTAGACTTGCCAAACAAGAAGAATTGAAACTTTCCAAAGACCGAATGCATAATCTGTCACAACAATTATTTGCCCCTCAGCAAGGTCAGAACAAAATAGACAGTTTAATGCAACAAATCAATATGGGTATTGCTGCATATGATGGTTTAATGACCGGTATCAAAATATTACGTAGAGTACGGGGATTCTTTGGAGGAAAGAATAAAAAATATTAAGTCCTGTCTAGTAACAAAAATGCATGATAATGCGTATCCTGCTTCACAGGAGTAAGAGGCATATATCCTTCAGCGAGTTTACCATCGCATAAATGCAATTTATAAGTTGCTTTCATTTGACAAAATGCATCCCAAGCCTCTCCATCTTCAGAATAATATTTCACAATATACTTACCATGGCTTAAGCAATGCACATAACGATTGAATATCGTATGTGATACGACTCCCATATTCATACGCAAATTAATCTCTACACAAGGATGAAGTAAATATCTTCCATCTTCTAAACAGATCATCATATCTACTCCCAAAAATCCACAATAACCTTTATTCAACAGCGAGGCAAGACTTTCTTCCATAGTCCGGCAAACATTATCAAAAACCTCATCAGGTATATACTGCGACAGAATCTTTTTTATCTGTCCATCTGATAATAAAAAATTCCCCTTGTAGTTTCCATGTGCGTCAGTATCAAACAAAGAGTAGCCAACAAAACTAACACTGCCATTTCCGTCCGCATAAAACTCCATTGCAAAATCACATACCTTATTATATAAAGGTTCTACCATAATTTCGCCCTGCACCCGCAACACACGCGACACCCATCCCTCAGCAGAGTCATTCCATTCCTTAGAAGACACGTACATAATACCTCTTCCACTTCCTGACCACGGAGCTTTTAAGACACATCTTTCCAAAGAAGTAATATACTTTTTCACTTGGGTCATAGAATTACATGTCATTGCCTTGCCACATAAACCATCCATGCGCGAAAAGCCCTCCAATATTTTCACACAACATTGCCGCCCAGAAAGTACTCTTATTTGCCCCATCTGCATATCCGACAAAAGAAAGCTATCATTTACCCCAGCCTTACTTAAAGTATAAAGCAAAGAAGGACTCCAGCCCCATGGTTTATAAGGCATATTTTCCCATTCAGCACTCCATATTACATCAGGAAGAAAATCTGACGCCGGACACTGTTCTCTCCACAAAGACACACGTGACAAGGAGTCTACTTTTATCGCACTTCCTTCTGGTGCATACCATGCGGGAAGCACAGATAAATCATTCGCCATACGAATTATTTCAGAAGGAGCTTTATAATAAGGAGTAAAATTGGCTAAAGCCATATCATTTTCCGGGTTAAAGAGATAAATTTCGTTTCGCATAAAACACTTTTTTTACAAGATACAAAGTTAACGTAAAAAAGAATATTTTGTCAACTCCAGTTTGCAAATTGATGAACTATTACTATATTTGCACCGAAGAAACAGAGATTCATGGAAGTATTTTACAGAACACATAATTATTTGGTCGAACATACCAATGCCCCTGTGCGACGCGACCTGATGGATGAAATAGATTGGAGTGCTCGCTTGATAGGTATCAAAGGTACACGAGGAGTAGGTAAAACAACATTTTTATTGCAATATGCAAAAGAAAAATTTGGCTTTGATCGCTCATGTTTGTTCGTAAACATGAATAACTTCTATTTCTCTCAATGCAGTCTGGTCGATTTTGCCGGCGAATTCGTTAAGCGAGGAGGTAAAGTGCTGCTTATCGACCAAGTATTCAAGTTGCCTCATTGGAGTCATGATTTGCGTACTTGTTATGAACGCTACCCTAATTTAAAAATTGTTTTTACGGGTTCTTCTGTAATGCGTCTAAAAGACGAAAATCCAGAGCTGAATGGAATTGTCCGTTCCTACAATCTACGCGGATTTTCATTCAGAGAGTTCTTAAATCTCCAAACAGGCAATCATTTTTCTTCTTATTCATTGGAAGAAATATTGAATAACCACGAACATATAGCTAAAACAATATTACCTCACACAAATCCGCTTAACTATTTTCAAGACTACATACATCATGGATTTTATCCTTTTTTTCTGGAAAAAAGAAACTTCTCAGAAAACTTATTAAAAACCATGAATATGATGATAGAAGTAGACATACTTCTTATCAAACAAATTGAACTAAAATATCTATCCAAAATAAAAAAATTATTATATTTGTTGGCAGTGGATGGTCCAGTTGCCCCCAATGTCAGTCAACTGGCTACCGACATACAAACCTCTCGTGCTACAGTAATGAACTATATCAAGTATCTTGCCGACGCACGACTCATAAATATGGTTTATCCCAAAGGTGAGGTCTTCCCCAAAAAGCCGGCTAAAATCATGATGCATAATACAAATCTGATGTACAGTATTTATCCGGTAAAAGTAGAAGAGCAAGATGTTCTGGAAACATTTTTCGTTAATTCACTATGGAAAGACCATAAAGTAAACAAAGGAGAAAAAGGAACATCTTTCATAGTAGACGAAAATTTAAACTTCCGCATTTGCAATGAAGGATATAAGTTCAAGAACAATCCTAATATCTATTATGCCATGCATAAATCAGAATTAGGACATGGAAACCAAATACCTTTATGGTTGTTCGGCTTTCTTTATTAACGTTTAACGGCACAGATTTTATTACCTAAATATAATTAGTAATTGTATGACTAAACAAAAAAAATTCATCACTTGTGATGGTAACCAGGCTGCAGCACATATTTCATATATGTTCTCAGAAGTTGCAGCTATTTATCCTATCACCCCATCTTCTACAATGGCTGAATATGTAGACGAATGGGCAGCCGCAGGTCGTAAAAACATCTTCGGTGAAACTGTTTTGGTTCAAGAAATGCAATCTGAAGGTGGTGCTGCTGGTGCAGTACATGGTTCTCTTCAGGCTGGTGCATTGACAACTACTTATACAGCTTCTCAGGGTCTTCTGT
>OMAV01000181.1_pt1 | contig 11833 bp, 11 predicted proteins | sample 1644751 | NCBI WGS metagenome assembly OMAV01 (sample SAMEA103958141, study PRJEB25191) | human gut metagenome | biome: human-associated habitat [ENVO:00009003]; feature: intestine environment [ENVO:2100002]; material: feces | place: Germany | collected 2013/2015
AGAATATCCAGCCATTCGAGGCACTGCCCGAACCAGCCGGCGATGTGGGGATCTGCAACGCGGTGCTTTTCCGGCTCGTCCACTTCGGGCGTTGCCAGACTCAGACCGTGCACCCCGCGGGGGTAAAGATGCATTTCGTAGCGCACACCGGCCGCGCTCAGTGCACCTGCCAGAAGCAGGCTGTTCTGCACCGGCACTTCCGGGTCGGTGACGGTATGCCAGAAGAAGGCAGGCGGCGTATCTGCCGTGACCTGCGTTTCCAGCGAATACCAGCCCGGATCGTCCGAACCGGCCAGATTTTGGATACTGCCGCGGTGGGCGTACTTTCCGGCGGTGATCACCGGGTAGCCCAGGATCATGCCGTCGGGGCGGGGCAGGCCCAGCTCACGCCAGTGCACGCCCAGACTGGCTGCCAGATGGCCGCCTGCGGAGAAGCCACAGACCAGCGCCGACAGTGCCGGGAAACGCTGCTGCATGGTCTGCAGTGCTTCGCCCAGCTGGCGCACCGGCAGGGTACCCAGCGGGGGTTGGCCGGGCTTTTCGCGAATGGTGTAGTACACCACCGCGGCCGCCCAGCCGGCGGCGGGGCAGATCAGAATCATTCCTTTGGGGTCTTTGGGGGCATCTGCGATCCAGAGCCGCGCCCCCAGCGGCAGATTCATTGTTTCCATACGCACTTAGTACAGCAGGTTCGGCAGCCACATGAAGGTCTGCGGGAAGTAGGTCAGGATGATCAGCGCAATGAACATGGTGATGTAGAACGGCACCATCTTCTTGGACAGGGTCTCGATCTTGATGCCGGAAATGGCAGAACCGATGAACAGGGTGGAGCCGACGGGAGGGGTCAGCAGGCCGATGCCGAGGTTCAGCACCATGACGATGCCCAGATGGATGGGGGACAGACCCAGCTGCATCCAGATGGGCAGGATGACGGGGGTCAGCATCAGGATCAGGCAGGCCATCTCGATCAGGCAGCCCAGACACAACATCAGGATGTTGAGCAGGATCAGGATGATGATCTTGTTGCTGGTGATGGAGAACAGGCCGGTAGCGATCATGGTGGGGATGCGCAGATAGGTCAGCAGGTAGGTGAATGCGCCGGACACGCCCAGCAGGATCAGCACCTTGCCCAGAGTCTCCACGACGTTTGCAAAGATGTGGGGGATATCCTTGAAGGAGAAGCCCTTGTAGATGAACAGGCCGACGCACAGCGACCACACAACGGCAGCAGCGGCGGACTCGGTGGTGGTAAAGACACCGGCGATAACGCCGACGACCACGAACATAACAGCCAGCATGCCCCAGATGGCCTTGAAGAATGCCTTGATGCAGTTCTTCAGGTTGAACTTGCCGGTGACCGGGATGTTCATCTTCTTGGAGTAGTAGTAGGAGTAGATCATCAGCACGATGCTCAGCACAGCGCCGGGCATGTAGCCGGCCACGAACAGCTGGCCGATGGAAACGGTGGTGACGCCGGCAGCAGCCAGAGTGAAGATGACCATGTTCTGAGAGGGGGGAACCAGAATACCTTCAACGGAGGATGCCATGGTCAGGCAGGTGGAGAACTCGCGGTCATAGCCCTGCTCTTCCATCATCTTGATCTCGATGGGGCCCAGAGAGGCACAGTCGGCAGAAGAAGAGCCGGAGATGCCGCCGAAGAAGAAGGAGGCCACCACGTTGACCATGGCAGCACCGCCATGCATCCAGCCGACAAGTTCCTTTGAGAAAGCGATCAGGGTATCGGTGATGCCGCCCGCGCTCATCAATTCACCCATCAGGATGAAGAAGGGCACCGCCAGCAGCGTATAGGAGTTCAGATTGCTGACAAATTTCAGAGCCATCTGCATGGGGTTGATGCCCAGATAGAAGAAATCCAGCAGAGAAGCCACACCAATGGCATATACCACGGGCACGCGGAGGAAAACCAGCACCAGGAACACACCCAGCAGCAGGATGGTTGCGATCGTTGCAGTAGACATTTACTTTTTCTCCTTTCGACCCAGCACCCAGTGGCTCAGAACAGCGAAGATGTTCAGTACGCCGGTCACAGGCAGTGCACTGTACATAAAGGCATAGGGCACATTGATGCCGGCCATGTTGTTGCTTGCGCCCGACTGTGCCAGCTTGATGCCGTACACGATCAGGAAGATGGAGAAGCCCACCACACACACAGCGGACAGGATATCGGTGACGAACACACCAGTCTTGCCCAGCTTTTCGTCAAACATGGTAACGGCCAGATGCTCGTTCTTGCGCACCACCAGCACACTGCCCAGCAGGCTCAGCCATACCAGACACAGCAGGGAGAACGGCTCGCCCCACATGGGAGAATGGTGCATCACATAACGCCCAAAGAAGATAAAAAAGACCACCGCTACCAGAGCTCCCAGGATCAATGCGCAGACATGGCGCAGAAGCTGGAACAGCACGGCGTCGATCTTTTTCCAAACAGTTTCAAATTTGTCCATAATCGGCTCCTTGATTGTTCGTTTTTCTAAAATTCCCCACGACCGCTGCCAGCCGTGGGGAACGTTCGTCCTTTATTGGTTCGTCAAAACGTCTCGGCAGGGATCAGTAGTTGCCGCCCTGGATCTTAGCGATGATGTCCTGAGCCTCTGCGCTCTCCTTCTCGTACAGAGGTGCGCAGGCCTCCTGCCACTTTTCGATATCGGAAACCTCCAGCTTGGTGATGCCCTTGTCGGCGAAGGAATCGAAGCAGGCCTGCTCCTGCTTCTGGTTGTACTCGTAGCAGGCGGAACGTGCGGCCAGAGCGGCTTCCTTGATCCAGCCCTTCTCGGCATCGTTGAAGCCGTTCCACTTGTCAGCGTTCATCAGGATGACGCCGCAGCCAAAGGTGTGTGCATCGGTGATGAAGTAGGGGGCAACTTCGTTGAAGCTGTTGCTCATGTAAGAGGTAACGCCGTTCTCAGCAGCATCGACGACGCCGGACTGCAGAGAGGTGTACAGCTCAGAGTAAGCGATTGCGGTGGCGGAAGCGCCCAGAGCATCCATGGTGTTGATCATCAGGTCCGTCTCGGGCACGCGGACCTTCAGGCCCTTCATCTTGTCCAGCGTGAAGTCGGTGGGCTTGCCCAGACGCTCGTAGACCTTCGGGGTGATGAACATGCTGCGAGGACCTTCGACCAGCCAGCCCAGAGCAACATAACCGCAGTTGGCATCTTCCACGCTCTGCAGCAGCTCGTCGCCCAGACTGCTCTCAGCCACATCCTCAAACTGTGCCATATCCTTAAAGACATACGGCAGGCCGGTGGTGCCGATCAGTTCAGCGCCGTAGTTGGGCAGAGAAGAAGCGTTGCCGCGGAAGATATCCAGAGTACCCATCTGGATGCCCTGCATGGACTCAGCCTCGGAACCCAGCGTGCCGTTGATGTACAGGTCAATGGTGATGTGACCGCCGGACAGCTCTTCGATCTTCTCAGCAAAGGTGTGTGCGCCAACGGTTGCGCCGTAGTCCTCGCCGTTGACCTCGTTCCATGTCAGCTTGTAGTCATTGCCGGAGCCGCCCTCGCCTGCACCTGCTGCTGCAGAAGAGGCAGTGGAGGAAGCTGCGGTGGAAGCAGAGGTGGAAGCGGAAGAACCGCCGCATGCGGTCATGCCCAGTGCTGCGGCAGAAACGCCAACAACCTTCAGGAAGTCACGACGAGAAATTGCTTTTTTCATGGCATCGTGTGTCGGATACGTGTTCGGGGCAGCGTCTTCGTGTCCCGCCTGCCCCTTGCTACAAAAACGTTTTTGTAGCTTTCTTTGGCAACATTTTAGCACGTCTTGTGCGCGAGGTCAATATTTTTCAAATTTTTCGCCTGTTTCGGATATATTTTTGTCATATAGCATAGTTTTTGACCAAATCGTTTTTGCAGTGTGACGATTTTCCAACCAAAATTCTGTAATCTCTTTACTTTTATGTACTTTTGCATTATAATCAAGCAAAACGTTTCGGTTCTATTTTATTGACGTGTTTCCGTCAAAGATTCTTTTCCGCAAAGCAAAGTTCCGGTTATCAAGCAGCCAATTCCTTTAACACGATCAACGAGAGGAGCATTTTTATGATCATTACCAAGTTCGAGACCTGGTGGGTCGAGCGCGGCCGCTGCCTGTTTGACGAAAAGCGTCAGGGCGGTGCCAAAATGGGCTGGGATGTCATCGCCATCAAACTGACCACCGACACCGGCATTGAGGGCGTTGCCACCTGCATGGCAGCCCGCAGCGGCGCTGTGAGCGAAGCCTACTTACAGGAGAGCATCGGCCCTGTTGTTCTGGGACGTGACCCCCATGACCGTGAGGCCATCTTCCAGGAACTGTGGACCATCGACCGTCATGAGGCATTCTTTCCCGTGTTCCTGCCCGGCCCCGTGGATGTAGCCTTGTGGGATATCTGTGCCAAGGAAGCCGGGCTTCCTCTTTATAAGTACATCGGCGCTTACCGCGACAGCCTGCCGGTCTATGCCAGCGGCAACTTCCACGGCACTGTTAAGGAGTATGTGGACGAGGCTCTCTACTACCAGAGCAAAGGCATCCCCGGCTACAAAGCCCATCCGGGCGGGCCGGTCAGCTTTGATATGGAAGTGCATCAGGCCATCCGCGACGCTGTCGGCCCCGACTACCTGCTGATGACCGACCCCGTGGGCGACTATACCATCAACGAAGCCGTCACCGTGGGGCGTCAGCTGGAAAGGCTGAATTATAAGTGGTTCGAAGAGCCCTTCCGCGACTTTGAGCTGTATAAATACACCGAGCTGTGCCGCACACTGGATATCCCTATCGCTGCCACCGAGACCACCCGCGGCTGCCACTGGGGCTCAGCACGCTGCCGATATCGTCCGCGCGGATGTCAGTTGGAAGGACGGCATCACCGGCACGCTGAAGATCGCACATCTGGCAGAAGCATTCGGCCTGAACTGCGAGATCCACACCACCACCATGAACTACATGGATCTTGTCAACCTGCATGTCAGCTGCGCCATCAAGAACTGTGAGTATTTCGAGTACTTCGTACCTGAAGAAAACTACACCCTGCCCATGAAGGGCAAACTGCCCATTGACGAACATGGCATCATCCATGTGCCGCAGGGTCCGGGCGTGGGTGCCGAACTGGATTGGGATCTGATCGAGAAGAGCTGCCGCAGCTACCGCAAGCTCGAGTACAAGGGCTGATCCCACTGACTTTTGACATTTACCGCTTGCTCTTTTTACTTCTCCATTTACATGAAAAAGGCGGACTGATTGGAAACCAGTCCGCCTTTTTCATGTTTTTGTTTTCAGAGCAGCAGCCCCCGGAAATTGTCCCGGTCATACATCACAGCGTTGCTGCGGAACACCACTTCAGAGCCCACGTAAATGGTGCGCTGTTCCGGAGCCTTGCCCTGCACGAGATATTCCACCAGTGCTTTGATGCCAAGATACCCTTGAGCGTAAGGGTTTTTCTGCACGATATTGTCCAGGATTCTGCTCCGCAGAGCGTCCAGATTTTCTTCGAATACGTCGCTGCCCACCGCGAACACTTTACCCGCTTTGCCGCACTGCTGCAGCCCCTGCACGAGCATCACGCTCCCCTGCGACAGCACACTGCAGCAGGCCGCAACATCCGGCTTTTCCAGCAGATTCAGGATGTTCCTCTGTGCCTCTGAGCCGATGCAGCAGGAATTGTCCAGATAAATGCGGTTCTGCGCACCGTTCTCCTGCATATAATCCTCAAACCCCTGCACGATGCGGGCATGTTGCTCCCATTTGGGATTTCCGGCACAGAGCACCACACTGCCGAAAGAGGGGATATGGCTGAAGATCAGCTCTGCCATCGTCCGTCCAATGACCTCATAGTCGGGCTGCACGCTGCACAGCGGTGCGATCTTCGGGTTTCTAAACCCCACCTGCACCACTGCCACACCGGCATCCCGGGCATGCTGCCACTCCTGCATTGTCATAGCTTCCATGTGACCCACTGTCAGCAGGCCGTCCAGTTTGTCCTCGGCCAGCAGAGCGCGCACCTCTTCCACTCCACGGGAGTGGAAAGGGTCGATCTCATTGGGGAAACTGAACTCGGTACACTCCACGTTCAGATCTTCAGAGTTTTTCAAGTAGTCCCGCACACCCTGCCACAAAGGCGGATAATAAAAGCGGTTTCGGCCCACCTCATCCGGCAGAAGCACAGCCACACGCTGGGTGCGGCGTTTCAGGCCGGAAGCCATTTTATTGGGCCGGTAGCCCAGATCATCCGCGATCCTCCGGATATGCTCCCTGGTGACCTCACTGACGCCAGGCTTGTCGTTCAGTGCCTGATGGACCGTGCTGATGGAAACGCCCGCTGCCTGTGCCACATCACGGATCGTAATCTTTTTGTTCATAAGGTCACTCTCTCTTAAAAAACAACTGTTTCGCAAAAACGATGCGTGAAAAGGGTACTGATTTTAGTATAGCACGCACGAGGTATACTGTAAATAAGCAGAAGTTTCTGCAGCACCCCATGGTCAAGCGGATCAACGCACTGGCCGAGGACGAGCAGCGCAGTTGATAGGCGTTTCTCTTGGGTTTCCAAAGGGGTGCGGGTCGCGCCAGTGGCGACCTCAAAGTGCAGCGCATTTTGAAGCACCTGACCGAGCCGACAGGCGAGAGGCAGCATCCCTTTGGCACACGACTTTGCCTGCAAAGTCTAGTGTGTTACACCTTGGTTCCGGCTGACGCGGAAAAGGGGCTGCGAGAGGCTCCGGCAAGCACCTGTTCTGCAGCAGAAGGATGCGCGGATGGGCATGGCTGTTGACGTTTTTTGCCTGCCCAGTGCAGGCTTTCAGAGGAACCAATGGTGTACGTTCCCCGTCCTGCCGCAGCAGCGCTCCCCCTATAAGGCGCAGGGCAAATGATCAGCGTCTGTGCTTGCCCCGGTTGCCTGCAAGTGTCCCCGGTTTCAGCATTGCCGTTTTATAAAGGATCTTCTTTATCAGCTTTCTTTCATCTTCTGTCAGCTTATCGTAGTTGATGCCGATTGCCTTCAATGCCGTTCGAATCTTCTTTTCATCCGCAGACCCTTCATGTTTCTGTGCATCCTCCAGTTCCTTCATCAGGTTATCGATCATTGAACCATCCGAAGTGGTCTTGTCCTTGCGGTGTTCCGTCTTGATGTTCTTCAGGATGGCCACCAACTCATCGTACAAGACCCGGCCAAAGTACTCATCTTCATCGATCTGCCCCAGCTTCAAGGTGCTCATGTACAAATCGTTTTCATCTGCTGCATACTTCTTTTTCAGCATTTGCCGGGTCGCTTCCAGACCAGCATTGAGGTTTTGAATGTTTGCGCTGACATATCCGTCCACATAGATCTCCAGATCGGTCATGAACCTCTGAAAATTCTCATGCACGATCAGCTCACACAGCAGCCGATGATTGAATCTTCCATTCCTCAATACGTCCACTGCGCCATCGCTCAGATGCAAGTCCGAAAGGACTGCATCTGGGCGTTTTTTGTTTTCCGTCACACCCAGCAGGTAGTCCGTGGTCACGCCATAGAACTCAGCCAGCGTTGTCACCGCATAAATGCTGAGGTCGGTCATATCGTCGCTCTCGTATTTCGACAGCGCCGATTTGGACAGACCCGTCTGCTCTGCCAGCGTTTCCAGCTTCAGATGCCGCTCCACACGCAGGTCTTTGAGCCGTTCTCCCAGTGTCAGCTTGATGTTCATGGTCGCACCTCCGATGTTTTTTGCACAGTATACCACTTCCGGCGGTTCCTGTCCATAAGCGTGGAATTTTGCAGTTTCTGCACCTGTTTTCCGACATTATGGATATACGGCACAGCGGCCATTGCGGTGCTATCCTATAGACAGAAAGAAAACATATAACTCCCCAGCAGCGAACATATTAAGGGCTTCCCGCGAAAGTCCTCTGAAATATCTTTCATACCAGGACCTTGAAAACAGCATGACCGTCCGAACTGCCCAGACCGCCAAGACCTCCCATCGGGGGAGCGAGCGCCCTGCATGGGGCCGACACAGAGTCCAAAAAGATTTCCTGTCGGGAGGCAGCAAGGGAGACCGGCTTTGAACGTGGCAGGGATCAAAACGATCCGTGCCAGAACCTTTGAGCAAAGGAGAAATTTTGAGTTTACAGAGTATCGAGGTTTTGAATTAACTCCATTTCTTTTCCTAAGCTAATCCATTTTTCCTGTATATATTGAAAAGGGTTATTGGTGTCTGGAAAATTCATCAGCAACTTTTCTAAGAAGGTCGCATAGTTTCTTCTCTGCGGCTTTAATGAACTGTGCATGATTCCGTGATTCATTCCAGAGTGCGGGTAAAAATAATAACGAATATCGATAAACCCTAGTGCTGACAAATGCACCAGATACTCTTCGATCGCACAGCGGAGAAGATCTTCCTCGAGTGGAAATTTGACCTTTCCCTTCTTTTTCCAAATGTAGACAAACTCTTGATTCAACAGTCCTTCCCGACAGCCCGCAAAATAGCAATATATTCTCGCACTATTCACATCGTCATATTGCCATTGATAGAACACTTTTTCAAATAAAATCGTTTGCCAGATTCTCCGGTCACAATTAAAGACGACCTCTCCAAAGACTGGGATATTCAAAAAGAAAGGTATCTCATCTGTCGTCTTAAACCTCAGATTGCAGATTCCCAGACGATTGATGCAATTCAGAGCGGCAGTATCTGCCCCTTTGGTTTTAGCCTTGCAACTCAAATAATACGGTTCATCCGTGTGAAGCCGTTCTACTTCAACATCGATCTGCTCCCGGAGCCTTTGCTGTTCTTGTATCCAACTCTCCTGCTGTTCCTCCCGCTTTTTCCGTTCTTCCTGCTCCTTTAGTATCTTTATGCGATTTTGTTGATATTCTATTTCAAGTTCTCGGTTTCGCTCACAGAGTTTTTTGATTCCCTCATTTTCGCTCGGGTGGTAGATCCATGTTTTGTTTTCAACGTTTTCTACCAGATTGTTCCTCAGTTTTTTCTCAAAATCATTTATCGAGTCTGTTTCTTCCTCTTTATAGTCTTTTATAAAATCAGCAATATTGATTTCTACTGTTGGCATCTGCGCCATTTTTATCTTGCTATATTTTTCCGCATCAACATAGTGCGTTACGGCAATCTCAATAAGGATATTTTTTCGCTCTCGAAAAATGCAAACATCCGGCTTGAATCCATCAAACGGCACTTCTGTTTTAGCATTTTGATAGTGAAGCTTAAACTTTTCTCCCAACAATAATGGCTCTTGCTGTTTATAGTCCTCCACATTGCGATCAGGATCATTTTGTTCCGATATCGTCACTGGGGGCAGCCAAATATATTCGCTCTTGCAAACGATTTCTTTCGCTATTTTATGAAGTCCGCTTTCATTTGCTTCATCTGCCGAACACGTTGTTCTTCCTTCTTCTGCCAAATGTGCAAAGTGTGCAGTCTTTTTTCCGCGCCCCAATTTAGCAACCAAAGGGTGACCGCAACAGAGACAAATGCACTCACACGCCTTTCCTCTATCTTTTTCCACCATCTCAGAGATGTGTACCACTTGATTAGATTCTTCTTTTAAGGCGAAATAAATCATTCCGCTATGATTCAATTCCATATTCTGCACCTCTGCAACGTTCCAAAGAAACCGTTTTTATCATTCTAACATACTTTTTCCTGTTGTCTATCATTTGATACTACTTTTCATGGGCATCGAACCGCTTGTCCACCCCTGTCCGTAAAAAGTGCATTTTTTTCACGGAAGAAGTTCGTACAACCTGTACGGTCTGTACTTGTACGCACCTGTACGGCGAATCGAAGAAAATTAAGACGTGGCATCGTTTATATTTCGGATTTCTGTACACCGTACGAACCGTACAGGTTATTTGAAGTCCGTACAGATTTTTTGTGCACCCCAAGAAGGAGCGTGGTCTATGAAAGCCCAATACGGAATCCTGCGATTCAAAAAGTACAAGGGGCCTGCCATCAGCCCCATTGAAGCCCACAACGAGCGCACCAAGGAGCAGTACGCCAGCAACCCGGATATCGACACGAACCGGAGCCGCTACAACCTCCATCTGGTACAGCCGCAGGGAAGATACCGGGAAGAAGCCGACCGCATGATAGCCGCCGCCCACTGCCGTGTCCGCAAGGACAGCGTGCGGGTGGTGGAGGCTCTTGTCACCGCCAGCCCGGAGTTTTTTAAGGACAAGACCAACCGGGAGATCAGGGCGTACTTTGCGTACGCCCTGAAATTTTTGGAGGGCAGGCAGCGCCCGGATACCTTTCTCTCTGCTGTTGTCCACATGGACGAGAAAACGCCCCACCTGCACCTCTGTTTTGTGCCCCTGACTGCTGACGGACGGCTGAGCGCCAAGGAGATCATCGGCAACCGCAAGAATCTTGTGAAGTGGCAGGACGAGTTCTGGCAGCACATGGTCAAGCAGTACCCGGAGTTGGAACGGGGTGAAAGCGCCAGCCAGACCGGGCGGGAGCATATCCCGCCCCGCATCTTCAAGGAGATGACCCAACTGACCAAGCAGAAGGAGCAGTTGGATGCCCTGCTGGTGGGCATCAATCCCTTCAACGGCAAGAGCCGTGCGGCGGAGATCAGCAAGGTGCTGGACAGCTATATCCCCAACGTAGCACGGATGAGGGACCAGCTGCGAAAGTACAACGTAGCCTTCACCAAGACTGCCGCCGAAAACGAAAAACTGAAAGAGAAAAATAAGACGCTCTCTGCCTCGCTGGACAAAGCGAAGGAAGGGAGCGTCTTGAAGCGTCTGAAGGATGCCAAGCTGCGGCAGGACTACGAAGCCGCCCTGAAAACGCTGGACAGCATCCCGCCGGAGGTCATTCGATTTTATGAAAACCGCACGCAGGAGCCTGCGATGCGCCACGATAAGTAAGGAGCAATGCCTATGTGTAATAAAATGTACGAGAATGTGAAATCTTTGGATTATACGAAAAAGTTCTTGCAGTCGGACTCTGATCCGACTACAATGGAGGTGGTCACTCGAACCAATGCCGTCAAGTCTCCGACCAACAGCCCTGAGACCACAAAGCTGGTGTACACGGTGAAGGAGGTCGCACAGATGCTGGCCATCAGCCAGCGTGCCGCCTACAATCTGTGCAACAGCACCACCGAATTCCGTGTCCTGCGGGCAGGCGGAAGCATCCGCATCCCGAAGGACAGCTTCGATGCGTGGCTCTACCGGGCAGCTTGATAAGGAGGCAACAGTATGGCATATATTACAAAACGCGGCAACTCTTACAGCGTCCGCTACACCTACGAAGATGAGCACGGCAAGAGCTACGACAAATGGGAGAGTTTTCCCACAAAAGAGGAGGCAACAAGCCGAAAGAAACAGATCGAGCACGAACTGGCGGCTGGCACTTTTCTGATTCCGTCCTCGGTGACGGTGGCAGAGTTCCTCATGGATTGGCTGCCCAAGCAGTGCAGCAAGCACAAGTGGGCACCCAAAACCTACGAATCCAACCTTTCCACCATCCAGAACCTTATTATCCCCTATATCGGCAGCATGGAGATGCAAAAACTCAAGCCCTACCACATGGAAAACCTCTACACGACCCTGAGCAAAACACCCTGCGGTTCGTATATTGAGGGCAAGAAGCAGGAACTGACCGAAAAGCAGAAGCAGCGGTTCCTTTCCGGCACCACCATCCATGAGGTGCATCGGCTGCTGGGTACAGCCTTCCAATATGCCGTAGAGTGGGGCATCCTTGTCAAAAGCCCTGTTCCCGTGGACAGCCCCAAGAAGTCCACGCAGGAACGTACCATCTGGACGGTAGAGGAGATGCGGGCGGCTCTGGACAGCATGGAGGACCCCATCCTGCATCTGGCA
>OMAV01000183.1_pt1 | contig 11823 bp, 10 predicted proteins | sample 1644751 | NCBI WGS metagenome assembly OMAV01 (sample SAMEA103958141, study PRJEB25191) | human gut metagenome | biome: human-associated habitat [ENVO:00009003]; feature: intestine environment [ENVO:2100002]; material: feces | place: Germany | collected 2013/2015
CATGGTAGCGGTGACGGTCGAGCCGGTGGCCGCCGTTACCGCCAGCGTGGCAGCGAAGTACGGCAGATTGAGCGTATACTGACCGCCCACGACATCGACAGTGACGGTGTCGTCCGTGGTCAGACCGGCCAGTGATGCCGTGACCGTCCACTCGCCCAGCCGGGGCAGCGTGGTGGTGAAGCTGCCACCAGTCGCCGTGCCGGTGATAGTGCTCTGGCCGTCAGTGATGGTCAAGGCGCTGCCCGCAGTCGTAGTGACAGTGAGCTTCGGCAATGTATTGCCCAGCACCTTGTCCAGCGCCTCCTGAATGTTGGATGCAGAAATGCCCAGAGTGTCCTCGTAGGCGATTTCTTTTGCAGTCCCGCCGCCGCTCTGTGCACCGCCAGAACCTGCATTAAAAGGGCCCCATGCCATAAATCAAGCCTCCTCTGCCGCTGATGCGGCTTCAATGATGTGATACTGAGCGGAAATCGCAGCACTCGGAACGGATGCCGCCCGGAGGCGTAAAACACCGGCCATGCTCTCCGTCGATGTGAAATCCGCCGCCCGTGCAACTGCACTGCTGGACGGGTCAACATCCACTCCCACGCTATCTGCCGCCGTCAGACCATCCACCTTGATGTCGATGTACTTCGTATACCCGGGGACGCTGGAATCGGACTTCCAGCCGGTGACAGGGATGGAGAACGAAACGAATGTTGCCCGGTCTGCTTTCAGTCCGTGCATTTCTTCCAGTGCAGCAGCGGCGGCAGATGCGACTTTGGCGGTAGCATTGCTGGACTGGGATGCAGCGCTGCGGAGCTGATCCAAAGTTGTGAGCGCATTGCTCAAAGAAGTCACCTCCCATAAAAAAATAAAGGGCAGCGGTGAATATTCTCCGCCGCCCCTTTACTCATGAGATCTCAGAGGCTTACTCGCCGTAAATCTCTGCCAGCATCTCGGACACCTCAGCATCGGTAGCCGTATGGTTCGCAATGGCCTTATCGATGGTGGTACCCATGCCGTCCAGCTTGGTCTTATCCTCAGCGGACATCAGGCCAGCCTTGGCAGTGGTCGCCTCGTCATAGGTGGTATCCTGAGCCGGGATGCCAAGGCCGGTGATATCATCCTTGGTCACAGGAATGGTATCGGTCACATGGCCCTCTTCATCCACAGTGGTCTTGTACAAACCGCTGGCAGCAGCGGTGTGGGTGGGATGGACATACTTGTTTGCGCCAGCCTCAATGCCGTCCAGCTTATCCTTGAGAGCCGCAGTGAAGTTCTCGTCAGACAGACCCTTGCCCGCTTCTTTCTCCACATAGCCAGACAGGTCAACGAAACCGGCCAGCACATCATACTTGTAGGCATCGCCGACCTTGACCACCACGACATTGGTGCCCTTGGGATATTTGTTGCCCGCACTCTCAACGAAGTTGTTGGTGGTGGTGAAAGCATCGGTCACGTTGTAGACGTTGCCCAGAACATTCTCAGCCAGAGCGGGCAGCGCAGAAAAGACCACAGAGCCAGCGGGCTTATAGACAGCGCTGATCTTGGCGTTGATCTCGTCCTTGGTGTAAGCGTCGGTGATGCCGTATCCACCCAGAGTAGTGGCCTTGTCGGCCTTTGCAGCCAGAACAGCAGCCAGAGCGTCGTCGAGGTCAGACTGGGAAATCTTCGCCTTGTAGGCCAGTGCAGCCAGACCCTTGATGGCAACATCGGTACCAGCCACGGAAATGCTACCGTTCTTGGAGCCGGTGGCAACCAGAATGTCCACCATCTTCTCAGCGATGGCCAGGGCAACGCCGTTCACCTTAACGCCTTCCAAGACGTTGGCCTGTGCGCCGACATCCTCCAGAGCCTTGATGCGCTTGTTCTGGGCCTCGTCAACGGCCTTCTGCTTCAGACCCAGCTCCTTCAGTGCGCCCAGCTTTGCGAGCTTCTCAACATTGTAAGCCATAATACGTATCCTCCGTAAATTGTTGTTTGGTGTTTATTTGTCGTAGATTTCGGCCAGCATTTCGGATACATCATCCGTAGCTGCCATCTGGTCTTCGGAAACTGTGGCGTGGACAGAAATAACACCGTCTTTGGTCACTTCCACGCCGTCGCCAATTTTCACGCAGCCCAGCCGGTCACGGGTCGCAATTACCAGTTCACCGGTGCCACCTCCTTTCCCGAACAGAGTGACGACTGCCTGAATATCAGCTTCCGGGATGCGCTGAGAGAAAAAGCGAACAATACCGTTCAAAGTCTCGCACCCGTTCAGGACACCCGCTTTGGTCGTAGTATAGAAGCTGCCGGGAGATACAACGCCAACGGGTACAAGCTCACTGGTGCTGTCCGACAGTTCTGCATCATAAATGCACTGGTAGTAATCCATACCGCCAGCGTTTTCGTAATCATCCTCGTTGCGGGCGGGCTTCCACCCGTCAGCCGCAAGGGTGAGTTCGTAGGAGCCATAGTAGCCGCCTGTTCCGCCGTCCACCTGTTCCTTGATAAGAGCCTTTACCTGTTCTTCGTTCAGGATTTCCCCGGATTCAGACAGGTTCTTCACGGCTGCGCTGACCGCTGCCGTGATGGTAGTCGCATGGGCGTCGGCATTGGCATTGTGCTTCTCGATCTCGGCCTTGACCAGCTTCATCAACGCCTGCACCTGAGGGTCAACGGTAATGCTGATATTGGCCTTGTTCGACACAGCAAGCAGCGCCGACAGCTCAATCTCAAAATCGCCGTTCACTTTCGTGGACGGGACCTCCACTCCGCGTGCATCCTGCATAATAAACAGGAGTGTTTCTGCATCGTCGTTCAGCCTGCCGTAAACGCCCACCTGATGCATGATGTACGTTTCATCCGCACCGGTGATCTGGATTTTTACCCGCCGAGCCGTCTCACCGCCGCTTTCAACGGTTTCGATGTCCAGCAATTTCAGGTCATGTGTTTCGCCGCTTACCCCGGTTTCCCCCGAGAGGTCTGCGTCAGCCGTACCGGTGCCGCTCACAGCGCGGGTGATTACCAGCGCACCACCGGAGAGAGATTCCGACAGCAGGGCGGCACCGGCGGCGGTGTAGCTAGATTTTTCCCAACTCACGTTGTCTGTCCTCCAATAACAATGTTTATCGCCGTGTGCGACCGTTCAACGGTGCCCGCCGTAAAGGCTCGTGCTTTCACTGCCTTTGCTTCAACGGCACCGGGCAGCGCCACGGCAACCTGCATTTTCGATCTTCCGACCGCACCGGCAACATACGCCTTTGCGCCGATTTCCCGCGGCTTGATCCTACCGGGGACCTTTACGGTGCAGGATGTCGCCATGCCGCAGGGTACGGCGGCGATGTAGGCGGGCGATCTTTCATGCGGTTCGATGGTGTAGATGATGTGCTCAAGGTGCGCAGTGCAGCGTTTTGTGTAGCCCAGCAGCTTTTCCATTTCTGCTGCGGTGTGATATGTTTCCTGATCGTCGGTGATGTCAACATACAGTTTCCAGAATCCCGGTGTGCCCCCATACGAGAACCATTCCTCAATTCTGGCTTTTTTGTAAATCGTCTCCACCTGTTCACGAACAGCCTTTACCGTTCCTGCATAACGCTGGATTTCAATTGCAGTTCTTACGAGCTTACGCTTCGTCTCAATATCGGCGGCAGAATCGTACCATTCGATTTTGAGATAGATTGCCATTTGATCCAGCATTCCCTCGCTACAGTTATCCACATCCGAGAACGTCATGCCCGTTGCCAGATATTCCAGCATCCGGCCTTGAAGTTCCCCGTATACTGCAGACAGCACCTTTGCCCACGGCTGTTCAGCAACGACCCGCGGCAGTCCATCTGCAATTCTCGCGTCCTGCAGCTTAATCATCCTCGACACCTCCGTAGATGATCGTCGGGGTTCCGCTCAGTTTTGGGATTTGCACTGTTGCTTTTTCCAAATCCGAACCGCCTTCGACTACCATGTAAACCGGTTGTCTAAGCTCTACTCGTTTTACGCCAGCGACACGCAAGCGATAAATCAATTCCATCGGGCTAATGTCTCTCCCGATGGAGCGCTGCCACTGCTGAAATTCCTCAACAGCTTTTGTAACGTTTTCCTGAACAATACTTGCGCCCTTCGCGTTGCCCGCTCCGATATAATAGGTAAAGTCAATTCCGTACTCCACTTCTTCCGGGGCCTTACAGATCACCTGATCTGTCATGGGGCGTCGAGCTTCGTTCATCAGATATGCTTGCATTTCGCTCATATCCTTTTCACTCGGCATCCTTCCGCCCGTCAGCATGAAAAAGATATACACTGTGCAAGGCTGGCTCCGTGGACTGACTGCAATTGCATTTTCCACATCAGAGCGGAAGCTCATTGCCCAATACTCGTAGGCGTCTCGCGGCCCTGCGCAACTATACGTTGTCGGTGACAGCCAAATCCGCCGGGTCAAGCTATCGTCGCTTTCCGCGTCTGCGCCGCCGCTGGATGTATCCACATTCTCCACTGCCGCAACATAAGGAATGGCGTCTACCAGCGTATCGACAACGCCGATTGGAACGTCGTTTCCGCTGGCCCCTACCACCTCGGCTTGCGCCAACACATCAACATAGGTCTCGCCAATGGCAATCTGTGCATAGGCCGCTGTGGCAAAATAAATACCCGCGGCAGTTCTGACGCGGGTTCCCTGTGGAATCATTACAACTGTTTTTTGTTCAGCCGAAAGATTAAATCGGATTGTCACCGTTGCATAGGTTGCTTCATTCCGCTTCACGCCGAACGGAAGCCCCATATTATCCAGCGCTGCACCCGTTGCTGTTTTCAGCAAGGCGCAGCGGGTTCTTTTTTCTGCAACCTGCAGCACCATGTAATACAGCTCAGAAATACTTTTCAGCGTAAGAGTGATTGGGTCAGCACTGTGCAACGGCGGGGTTGTTCCGTTTACTGCTTTGTAATTTCGGGTGTAAATTTCTGTCACCAGATTATTTACATCCTCAAGCGTCATATTATCTGTGACGCTATACTCCGGGATTTCGGCAAATTCAGCGATATTAGACAATGTTTATCACCACCTTCGGTCGAATGTTCCCCTGCTGGCTTCGGCTGGTTTCATAGCTTACTTCCAGCACTTGTGCCCTCGGTTCGTACTTCTTTGTCTTTCGGATGATCTCTGCCGTGAGCTTCGCTTCGGCAGCTTCGGCTGGCAGGCTCAAGCAGTCCATGTTCAGGCCAAACTCCCGGTCAAGTGCCTGTTCACCTTCTCGGCTCCCATAAAGCGTCTTGAGACAGTTATATACATCCCGTTCTTCTGTGCTTTCGGACGGATTGATCTCTACATCAATATCGCCCAGTATCAGCTTTTCCATCTCACCGCTCATGTGTACTCCTTTAGCGTCAAGGTCAGCTTTCCGCTTGTCAGTCCCCAGAACCGATGTACCGCGCCCCATTCATCCGCTACTTTTTCAAGCATAAACGGATTTTGAGAAACCGGCCTGTTGTTGATGATGAAGTAGTCTACTGCTCCGGCTTCGCACAAATCCATTAGGGCGTCAAAGACCTTTCGCGGATTTACTCCCAGCCTTGAACTAAGCGTAATGTTGAACTGATACTCTCGCAGGCCGGGACTTACATATTCGCTTTTATCTTTTCCGCCGATCACGCTGTGCGTCGCCCAGTTGCTCGACGTACTTCCACTGATGTTGTCCGGCGTAAGAACTCGCCAACTTGATACTGTAAACACCAGTCCAGCAAAGCTACCGATGCTGCCCCATGCCATAAAGAACACCCCCTCACTTTACCGGGACGCCGGTATTCCCCGAAACAGTATACGGGCCAGCTTTTGCCGACCCGTCATGTTCGTGCTTGTGATTCACAAGGCTTACGCCATTGATTTTGCAGTCGCCAGAGCCGCCCGAAATATTCACCGTTGCTCCTGTGATTTTCACCGTCGTTCCGGTAATTTCAATCGTTCCGCTCTGGCAAACCTTGACGGTCGAAGCCCCGACCTTGAAGGTCACGTCCCCACCAACAGTGAAGTCCAGATTTTTACCGATGGTCTCTTTTGCATTCCCGTCGATTTTTTCTTCATAGTCTCCGCTATCTCCATCGTATTGTTCAAAGGCTTTGCCCTTCTTATCGTTGTAGTCATACCGGTAACGTTGTTTCTTTCCACCGACCGGCTTGTTATCCTCATTCCAGAACGTTCCGATGCACGTTCCCATTTCCTGACTATCGGAATTGTGGAGAACGCAAACCATAGCACCGACAACCGGCATCCGGTACAGCGCATTTGAAACCACACAGATTTCATCGGTCACAGAACCGTCCCGATCTTCATATGCAACTTCAATTGTGCCATCCTCGTAATTCACTTTGGACACTGTGCCAATGCGAATGACGCTGCTCATCGTGTCACCCTCCCACTCTGCTTGCTGAGACCTTCGTCACAAAACCGCCGGATTTATTCATGGTGTGCCCTACACTGTCCATGTAATATTTTCCGTCGATTTTCCCATATCCTTCCACGTCAATACACTGCGTCGCGCAATATGTCAGGTTTCCCATAGTCGTAAAGGAAATGGTTGTAGCCGAATGGTTTTTGTTGTCGATAGCCGCCTGCAGCTGCCGTTTTGCGTCCGCTTCACTTGATGCATACTGGTTTAGCTTCAACATCCGGTCTGCCGTTCCGATTGTCACCTTGATATTCACTTTTTTCTTTTGGTTGGAATAAGTGAACTCGCCTCCGGTGTATGTTCCTGCCAGCGTTGTGTTCCAGCTCAACGAGCCGGGCACAATGTCAATCGGTTTTACCGTTGCTACCGAATCCTTTTTCTTGTACTTTTCACGGTCAAAAATCCAGATTTTGTTCCGGTATGTTTTGAGGATCAGCCCGTATGTGCTGCAAATTTTCTGCAAGAAAGAGCTGTCATTATCGTCCTGTTCTTTCAGAGCGACGCTGACATCCTCTGCATCCATCTTGCATTCCAAGCCGTACCGCCCAGCAATGGTTTCTGCAATGCGTTTGATGCTCGTGTTCTTCCAAACCTGCTCTCTGTTTTTTTCATGAAAGCTCGTCCCGTTTGGCCGGGCGACCGCTCCAATCGTCAAAACATCCGGGCAGGCCGAAAAGCTCAGATCATCAACTACCAGCGTTCCACAATCCAAAACGGTTCTATCCCCCTGCACGATCCAGTTTGTCGTGCAGAGGGTCGGGTGCAGCACGGCTTCCTTGTCTGGCATCCACGAATCGATCCACTTGTGATCCATCGCGTTTACCTTAATAGAAAGGCTGTCACTCGAATCCGAACCGCTATCGGTGTATGTGAAGTTTTCCACATCTTTGCGGATGTCGCTTGAAATGTCCTTTCCGTCATATTCAAGCGTCAGGAACGCTTGACGTGGCGTAATCATCCCTCACACCTCACCTTTTCCAAGGCGGCAGACTTTCGTCTGTTTTTGCCTTAACTTCCACTTCCGGCGTGGCAAGCACCACCCCGGAATCAAACTTGTACACCTCGATATACTCCCGGTTGGCAGTCATCAGCACATCGGCTTTCAACTCGTCACCGTAGACAGTTTTTGCAATACCATCCCAAGTGTCACCGCTCTTTGTCGTGTAAGACATCAGGCCACCTCCTTATGCATACCGGGTTCGATTGTTTTCTCGGTTGTATTTGTCCATAAAGGCTTTGAACTTTTCGTACTCGTCCTCCATAATCGAAGCAATCTGCTGGCGGTCTGCATCACCAGTGATTGTGATGTTCGGAGCAAATACAAACTGCGGAGAGCTTCCGCCGTTGCCGCCGGGTACAGGTGTATTCTGATATGCGCTCACCGGGATTTCGGACAGCGTGCGCCCGGTATCCCTCGGCGGCAGCACATAAAGCGGCGTTCCTGTGTCTGTAAGGACACCGTCCTGCCAGCTTGAAAGCACCGTGCCGCCGTTGTAGTTTTTGGCTGCTTCGGTCAGTGCAGTGGTTACAGGGCTGTCACTTCCGAGGTACTTGTTCAGCAGAAGCGGAGCAACATCAGCTGCAAGGCTGGTCGCCGCCAGTGCAAGCGAAGCGTCACCAGACATTGAGTTGTTGGCGACCGTCCATAGCATCGACAAAGCGTCGCCGGTGGTTCGGATGCCATTGGAACGCAGTGCGTACTTACCGTATGCTTTGGAGAAATCAATCAGGTTGTCCAGTTTTTCCTTGCTTCCGTCGGTGAAACCGCCGTTTGCAAAATACCGTACACCCGCCGCACGAGTTGCATCCTCGCCAGACACTCCCAGCATCCGGCCTGCACGCACCCAGTTTTCGACGTTGCTATCGTGAACACTAGGCTTGAAGCTGATAACCGCCTCTGTTCCAGCTTCGCCTGCAATGCTGACACCGTGAGTAAAACCGCCGTTCGCAAAGGCAGGCATTGCAACTTCTTTCAGGTTGAAGCCGAATTGTTTTCCACCGAGGGCGGGCACCCAATCAGGCACCGTAAAAGACAATTTGTTCAACGTGCCGATGATTGCATTCGCAACCGTAATCGTCACCGATACAATGCCCTTTATCAACCCGACGATGCCCTGAATAACCGGTTCAATCACCGGCAGTAGTCCGTGGATCACATCGACGACGAGCTTGATTGCGTTTATCAGGGTTGTGCCAACCAGACTGATAATCATGCTTATCAGCGGCGACACTGCGGGGAACAATTCGTTTACAGCGAAGCTCATAATATCAGCCAGCAGCGGCTTAATATGATTCACTCCGAGGTCTACGATCTGTCCAATCAGCCCTTTCACCGATTCGATAATCGGTATCACTGCCCCGAAGGTGGTTCCCAAGTCGTCGATACCGAAAATGCTCTTTCCGCTCAAGCTCTGCTGGATGTTTTGCAGGTTTTCCAAAGAGAATGCATTGCTCACCGAATCTCGGACGTTGCCTGCAATATCGTGGATTTTACTCGTAAATCCATCAAACATTGCCAGTCCCTTTTCGCCGAACACGTTCCCGACGATCTGGCGGATGTCCTCAAAGTGATCTCCCAGCAGACTGACCACTGCGATGATTCCACCGATTCCGGTAATCACCGGGCCGAAGGTGCCGAGCAATCCCATAAATGCACCGCCCAATTTACCGGCTATCGGGCCTACCGCCGTGTTGGCTAGGCTCAGTCCAGAACCAAGGAACTTGAACGTGTCCCCTGTTCCTTTCGCAATTCCCCCGCCAACGTTTAAGGCAAATTGTCCAGCTTTAGTAGATGCTGCGCGGCCTGCCAGATTTTTTACGCCGCCAATTGCCGTTCCTGCAATGTTTTTTGCTCCGCCCAGCAATCCTTGTCCAAAGCCCATAGCCTTTTGGCCCATGTTCCCTACAAAGCCGCCAAGTTGTGTACCGGCAACTTTTTGGCCGATCCACTTTCCAACGCCGACCGTGTTCTGAATAAAGTCTGTCCCCGCCAGATTTTTTGCAGACCTTGCAACTCTGGCTCCGTATTGCCCTATCAAACTGCCTTTCAACAATCCGATTATTCCGCCGGAAGCCTGTGCCTGCTGAATGCTGCCAAATAGCGTACTCGTTGCCTTTGCCATCCCAGCAGGTGTCTTTGCTCCAAACAGCTTTTTGCTGTTTTGCATTCCAAGGACGCTACCAAGGATGGTGTTCTGCACTCTCTGCCCGAAGCTAGGATTGCTGCCCGCCGGAACAGCGCTGTTTGCCAGCTGTGTTCCAAGTTTTGCAGCCTGCCACAGATTGCCAGCTTTTCCTGCGCCAGACACGCCCTTCTGTACAAGCCCCACAGGGCTTGCCGCCCCGCTTGCAAACTTCGTCGCGCTGGATACCACCTGCAGGATTTGCGGTGCAAACCGCATTCCTGCCCATGCCGTGCCGATACCCGCGATGGTCGTAGCTACCTTATCGCCATTATTCAGCAGATACTCAATTACCCGCCTTACACGTTCTGCAATATCCGGCAGAGCGGCGCGGAGGTCATTCAGCTTTTCGATGCCAAACCCGGCTACATCTTTCAGCACCGGAAGGAAATTATTTCCAACCTCAATGCGGACGGCCCGCCATGCGCTCCCAAGCATCGTCAATACAGATTCAGAGGTTTCGCATTTCAGCATAAACTCTTTATACATACTGCCGTTATACTTAGAAGCATCGCCTACGTCGTCCAGCGTTTTCACAAACAAGTCAAGATTGCCGGTTAGTTTTGCGCCACTCTCAATGGCCCACTGACCGAGCAGAGTTTTCAGATAACCCACTTGCTTGTCTTTCGGCTGAGTACCGATAGCGGTAAACAAACTTTTCAATGCTGCCGGGGCGTCTTTTTGCATATCCTTTGCAAACTGTTCCGCAGTAAATCCCAGCTGTTCAAAAGCCGCAGACTGTGCATCTGTAGCTTTTGAACCCATAGAAAGGTTCGTATACATCCGGCGGATGGATGTTGCCACTTTACCAGAATCAACGCCCATTGCCAGCAGTGCTGTAGAAAGCGCTGCCGTGCTCTGAACATCCATGCCAGCGATTTGACCCAGAGAGCCGGTGTCGTTTACGGTCTGGGCAATTTCAGCGGCGGTCGTTGCGTAGTGGGCACCCAGATAGTTAATCTGGTCTGCCAGCTCCATGACCTGATCGTGGTTCATGTTGAATGCAACTTCCCACTTTGCTGCCCAGTCGCCTGCCTGATCCGCAGAAATATCCATGGCCGTGCCCATTTCGGCAACGTCCTTTAGAAACCCGCCGCTTATTAGGTCATCCATGCTCTTTCCGGACTGACCAGCCGCAGCTGCCAGACGTGTCAGCTCTTTTGCGGTGTACGGAATTTGTGTGCTCAAGTCAAGAATATCTTTCGACATTTCCGCATAAGCGTCCGTTTTGACCTTTCCGTTCGCGTCCGTCAGACCGCCAACGTACTTCGTCACATCAAGCATTTCGCTTTCAAATGCAACTGCTTCTTTTGTTGCATCTACCAGCCCCGCTGTAATGCCGCTGGCTATGCCCACCGTTACTTTTGCGATATTCGCTGCCAGTTTCGATGCGCCGTTCGCCATACTGCTGAGCTGAGTATTCGCAGACTTTACAGCCTGCGTCAGCGAGTTATCAACGTGACCGCCGATCAAAATAGAAAGCTCTAGGGTTTGATTTTTTGCCACTCCTCCGCCACCTCCTCGTTGATTTCCACCAGCTCACGCACGGGCAGATTCAGGTAGAAATCTGCACTCGTGTGTGTAGCCGTGGCGAGGGCTATCGCCGCCTTTCTGATGGTTTTGTATCCGCCCTTTAGGCGAAAAAATCCTTGTGGTTCACCCCTGCGCGAAGCTGTACAGCCTCCGCCAGCGGCAGGCCGAGGAAGAATGCCACATCCTTACCGGTGGCCATAGATGCGATCAGGCAGCAGTAATAGTAGTTCAGGGTCTTTTCCGCTGCGCGAATATCTTCTTCCTCCATGCGGTTTTCCGCCTGACGGACGTTCATGCCGGTAAGGTTCGCCACGCCTGACAGGTCAACTTCGGTGTATTTTTCGCCCTTGTAGGTGTAGGGCTTGCCGAACTTCATGATGTGGCTGTGCTCGTCCTCGTCGCCATCTTCCTCTGCGGCGGCGCTACGGAGCGACGCCTGAACAGTCTGGCGAACCTTCTTGCTTGCGCCGATGGGAAGCAGCTGGAAAAACTCGATGGGGAGCTTCGTTGCGGCAGCGGCCAGAGCGTCGGTGTATGCAGTCGCAGTTTCAGGGGTAATCATCACGGCCATTTCGCCCTCGTTGTACAGTTTCTTGATGATGAGCACCGCATCCTTGATGGTCAGATCATCCAGACCGGACAGGTCGATCTCGGTATACTCCTTATCATCAAACTTGTACGGGCGGGCCAACTCGATCAGCTTCGGGTTC
>OMAV01000185.1_pt1 | contig 11752 bp, 10 predicted proteins | sample 1644751 | NCBI WGS metagenome assembly OMAV01 (sample SAMEA103958141, study PRJEB25191) | human gut metagenome | biome: human-associated habitat [ENVO:00009003]; feature: intestine environment [ENVO:2100002]; material: feces | place: Germany | collected 2013/2015
CCAGGCTGTGCTCGGCCGCCGCATAGGCCGCAGCCGGGGTATACAGCAGCTCCGAGCCGCTTTCCAGCATCAGGTCGTAGCCCTTTTCGGCGCAGTAAGCTCGTGCAAAATCAAGATGCCGCTGATACACGTCCCGCGGAAAGGGCTCCATGCCCGGCGTGCTGTGAGAGGTGGCAAACAGACGGGTGACCCCATCCGCCGCCGCCGCATCCAGCATGGCAAACATCTCTTCCCGCGTGCGGGCACCGTCGTCCACACCATAGACGAAATGCGCGTGATAATCTGTAAAGCCGCTCATTTCTTTTCAGCCGCATGCTTGTGCTTATAGTACCGGTTGTAGTAGCCGTATTTGCCGTAGGTACGGTAATAATACTTGCGGCTCAGGTAGCTGTCGTAATCCACCTGGTTCAGCACAGTGCCCAGGATGGGGCAGCCGCTCTGCTCGATCTGCTGCTTCACGTCCAGCAGCTCCTGACGGCTCACATCGTTGTAGTTCACTGCGATCAGGGTGCCGTCACATGCCTTGGCGATCTCCGCCGCATCGATGACCACGCCCACCGGGGGTGCGTCCACAATGACGTAATCTGCCATTCTGGCCAGCATATCCAGCAGTTCGGCAAAATGGCTGTTGGTCAGCAGCGCCAGCGGGTTGGGCACATCGCGGCCCACCGGCACCATGATCGCGTTGGGGATGTCGGTCTGGTAGATGACCTCATCCATGCCCACCATGCCGGCCAGAAAATGGGAGAGGCCCTTGCCGTCGCTGCGGCCATCCTCATATTTCAGGCCGTAGTCACTGTTGACCATGCTGCGGCGCAGGTCCGCGTCCACCAGCGCCACCTTGATGCCGCGCTGTGCCAGCGTGCGCATCAGGTTCATGGACAGATAGCTCTTGCCCTCTGCAGCATGGCAGCTGGTGATCATGATCTTTTTGACACTCGCACCTGCAAAGGAGAGGTTGGTGCTCAGGGTATTAAAGGCTTCATTTCCCGCATAATCCAGAGCCGGAAATTTTGTGATCTTCAGCTGTTTCATGCTTTCCTCCCAGAGCTGCCGCCCACACGGCGGCGGACATCATTGGCAAACCGCTTGGTGCGGCGCTTGAACTCGCTTTTCTCTTTCGGCTGTTCGCCAGCATCGGCCAGAGGGATCGATGCCAGCACGACCATGCCGGTATACTTGCGGATATCATCGGCAGACTTGTAGGTATCGTCCAGCATGGTCCGCAGCACCACCACGGCGCAGGCCAGCACAAAGCCCACTACAAAGCCCAGCAGGATGTTCTTGGCCTTGTTGGGGCTGAACGGGTTCTCCGGCACACGCGCAGAAGACATCAGGGTGGGCTCGTCCGTCTTCATCTTTTCCGAGATGTACTTTGCGCCCACATCCGCATACTCGTTTGCGATCGCTGCTGCTTCTTCCGGGTCCGGGTTCGTGACCGTGATATCCAGCATACGGGTGTCACTGGTGTTGGTGACAGACAGCATACTGGCCATATCGGTGTAGGTGTAATCCAGATCCAGGTTGCTGATGACCTTTTCGTGGACTTCCCACATTTCAAAGACCTTGATGTAATCGCTGGTCAGCTCGCTGCCGACCTGCAGATCGGAGAAGTTCAGCACCGAATCATTGCGGCTGACCACATAAATGGTGGCCGTTGCCTTGTACATCGGCGTTACCAGAAAAAACGTATAAAGCGCCATCAGTACGGCACCCACCACAGCCGTGGCTGCAATGAGCGTCCAATGGGCCAGCAGGCCCATGAACAGTTCCAGCAGATCAATGGTATCTTCTCCCTGTTCCGGCTGTACCGCCAAAGCTGTGCGCTCCTTCACAAAAGTATCTTGCTGCACGATTTCACTCCTTATAACCTTATAATACTGCCGCCCATGCGGCCCGGGCGTTGTGCCCTTTCCTCTATTTTTCTGAATCCTATACGCCAAAAATGCGGCGTTCCCTTTTTCAACAGGGAGCACCGCAGAATATTTCTAGTTCTTAGCCCTCAATGGTCTTCACGGCCACCAGAACGAAGTTGGAGCCATAGAGCTTGACCTGACGGCCCTTCAGGTTCACCACGATCTCGCCATTTACGACCTTACCGGTCACAGTATAGTAGGTATAGGTCACAGTGCCGTCTGCCTTCGTCTTGGGCACAGCCACCAGAACGGTAACTTGCTCGTTGTCCTCGTAAGCAGCCTCAATGACCTTGGACTCAATGGTCAGCTTAACATTTGCAGCGTCGAGCAGGTTAGAGGTCTGCATCTCAAAGGCCTGCGTTACAGTAACATCTACAGTCCTCTTCTTTTCTTTCGAAGCGCCCGCAGCCTTCTGCAGTTCTGCATCAGAAGTGATGTCCTGCAGGACTTTCTCAACCTGAGCGGTATCCTCCTTGGCAGTGACCTTCACATCGCTGATAATGCCCAGAACACCGGTGACGGTAGCAGAACCGCTGGCCTTGACCTCATCTGCCACAGTCTTGCTGGGCGTTGCTGCCAGAACAGACACACCCATGCCCACGACCATCGCAGCGGTCAGAACAGCGCTGATAACTTTCTTCATAATGAAGATCTCCTTTCACTTCAAGCCGCACTCTCCAAGATGCTGCTTTCTATCGCAAATGCTTTTCAACATTTACATCATTCTTCAACAGGCTCCCAGAACAGCGTCAGAACCGCTTTCTGGATGGAAGCTTCGGTCGGATAGAACTCGGTGAATCCGTCCTCTGCCACCTTATGCTCGCCCTCCAGTGCAATGGCAGGCTCCACAGTATCGTCCTTTGCGGCCCACACCTCATTGACCAGCTGACCCTTTGCAAGGTCGGTGACCAGATAAGGCTGCAGCGCATCGTACACCTGTGCGGTGAACTGCTGATCCTGCTGCACCCTGCTTTCCAGCTGTGCGGAAAGCTGTGCAAGATACTCCTCCTGCCGCACCATGCGGGCTTCGTTGGTGCCTTCGCCAATATCCATGCGCCTGCGCACAAAAATCTCAGCCTGATTGCCCTGCAGCGTCAGGGTAGCTCCCTTGGTCATGGCCGGGTCTGCTGCGGAGAAATCATCCTCCAGCGTCACGGTCACACCGCCTGCAAGGTCGTTCAGCACCGAGATGCCGTCCAGACTCATGGCAAGGTAAAAATCAATGTTTTCCCCCTGCAGCAGGCGGGACACCGCATCACGGGCATAGCCGCAGCTTTCCTCCTTGCCATCGCCAAAGCCATGTGCAAGGCTGATCTGCATCTGAGTGGTGCCCACCGGATTGCCCAGCATGCCCAGCACCGTAACCTCTGCCATGGTGTCGCGGTCGATCTTGAGCTGACGGACCGTCTTGTCTTTGCTGTCTATCACAATGAGCCGCTGAAAATCCGCCTGACCGCCCTGATAGGAGCCTTCTGCTTCCACCTCGCTGTCATGGTCGATGCCCATAACAAGGATGGTGGTCAGGTCTGTGCGCCTGCGGTAGGTCACGCCGTCCACTTCCATGGTCTCGGCGGTCTCCTGCGGCAGCTCCGTCCGGGTCTCCGGCTTTTGGCTGCGCTTTTCCAGCCAGCTTCCGCCCACAAAAAACAGTACAGCTGCCAGCACCAGCACAGCCAGCGCAGCAGCGGCACCACGATATTGTTTTTGTCTGTTCAAGCGGGTAAGCTTCCCTCTTTTCTTCGGAATATAGTTTTCTGCGGGAAGGTCTTTCCATTGCCACAGAAAGATATTCCTTGGCCTATTATATCGTCACAGGTGTGCAACTGTCAATGTATTTTCGTTATTTTCCGGCAGGAAATTTCGCATTTTCAGCCTTTAGGGAGCCACAGATAAACACAAACCCCGGCCATGCAGAGTTCATCCGCACAGCCGGGGCCAATTGGTATTTTATTTGATATCCAGTTCAGGCGGCACATCGATCTGGTCCGAGACATACTTGCCGTTCTTTTTGCGCTGCCGCACGCACTCCGTCAGCAGATATTCGATCTGCCCGTTCACCGAGCGGAAGTCATCTTCGGCCCAGGCGGCAAGGGCATCGTAGAGCTTCGCGTTCAGGCGCAGGGGCACCTGCTTTTTTGGTTCTGCCATCAGTACAGGCTGCCGCTGTTCACGATGGGCTGGGCATCACGGTTGCCGCACAGCACCACCAGCAGGTTGGACACCATGGCTGCCTTGCGCTCGTCATCCAGCTCTACCACCTTGTTTTCGTTCAGACGGTCCAGTGCCATTTCCACCATGCCCACAGCACCGTCCACGATCATCTTGCGGGCATCGATGATGGCGCTTGCCTGCTGGCGCTGCAGCATCACGGCCGCAATCTCCGGCGCATAGGCCAGATAGGTGATGCGGGCTTCCACTACCTCGATGCCGGCCTCGGCTACATTCTTCTGGATCTCGTCCCGGATGCGGGCGGCTACCACCTCCGAGGAGCCGCGCAGACTGCCCTCATCGGCTACGCCGTCGCCGGTGGTGTCCACATTGGGGGCCACATCATAGGGGTACACCCGCACCACGTTGCGCAGGGCGCTGTCGCACTGCAGGGAGAGGTACTCCTTGTAGTTGTCCACATTGAATACGGCCTTTGCGGTATCGGTCACGCGCCAGATGACCGCAATGCCGATCTCCACCGGGTTGCCCAGACAATCGTTGATCTTCTGGCGGGAGTTGTTGAGGGTCATCATTTTGAGCGAGATCTTCTTGCTGGTCGATTCTGCGGTCTGGGAACTGCTGTTGCCTGCCTTAAGCAGGGCCGCCATGCCGGTTTCGCCGCTGTTCACATCGCCGCTCTGGCTCAGTTTGGTGCCAGCTGCCGGGTTCACCGCGGTGCAGAAGGGGTTCACCCAGTAAAACCCCTGTCCCTTCAGGGTGCCGATGTAATCGCCGAACAGGGTGAGCACCAGTGCTTCCTGGGGCTTTAACACCTTCAGGCCGCAGAACAGGAAGATGCCCGCCACCCAGTATGCGATGGACAGGATCGTGAGCAGGATGCCCGGAAACAGGCTTTCGTCCAGCAGAATGATGCTGTAGAAAAACAGCAGGACGGTAACAGCATAGCCCAGCAGGGTGAGCAGCAGCATGACCATGCCGTTCTTTTTGGTCTGCAGAATTTTCTCTTCCATAACAGTTCCCTCCTTCACAGGGTACGGAAGCATTTCTTTATGATATCAAAATCATATCACTTTATATCATTCTTGTCAAGTCCTCCGCAGGCAAAAAAAAGAGCCGCCGCACAAACACTGTGCAGCAGCTCCTTTTTGTTTCTCTTTTTATAATGTAAGGGGCACTTGCTCTCAGGCGAAGGTCAGCATCACCTTGCCAGCGCCGCTGTTGCGGTCTGCAAGGGTATCGAATGCCTTCTGGAAGTCCTCTGCCTTGAACACATGCGTGGTGATCTCATCGACCTCTTTCAGGTGGTCAGGCAGGATCTTGACCACCTCGGGGAACTTCTGGTACTGATGACGGGTACCCAGAATGGTCAGTTCCTTTGCATTGATCTCCTTGAAGTTCACGGGGATCGGCTCCTTGCCAAAGGTCATAGCCACCAGACGGCCTGCGGGAGAAAGCTGGCTGGTTGCATGTGCCAGCAGTGCGGGAACGCCTGCGGCCTCAAAGATCACGTTGACACCCTCGCCGTCGGTCAGTTTGTTGATGAACGCATCCAGATCTTCCTTCATCGGGTTGATGCTGTAATCTGCGCCAAAGTCCTTTGCCATAGCAAGGCGGCTCTCGTTCGGCTCAGACACGATCACGGTAGCGCCGCGCGATTTTGCAATGTTGGCAACGATCAGGCCGATGGGGCCGCCGCCGTGCACCAGCACCACATCGCCGGGGCGCACATCGCCGCGCCAGTTTGCCTGCAGGCCAATCGTGAACGGCTCGCACAGAGCAGCCTGCTGATAAGTCATCTTGGAAGCATCGTACTCATACACCTGGCTGCGCGGCATGACCACATATTCCTGAAAAATGCCGTCCACGATGCAGCCCAGAACCTTCAGTTCACGGCAGACATTGTGGTGGCCGCAGCGGCAGGCATAGCACTTGCCGCAGTAGGTGATCGGTTCAAACACAACACTTGCGCCGGGCTTCAGGTCGGTAACACCCTCGCCCACTGCGATCACCTCACCGGAACCCTCGTGGCCAAGCACCACAGGATACTTTGCATACGGGTTGCTGCCATGATAGACATGCACATCCGAGCCGCAGATGCCGGCAGCGTGCACCTTGACGAGCACCTGATTCGGCTCCTTGATCTCAGGCATGGGACGCTCCACCAGCTGCATATCACCAGGGCGCATTCGTGCTGGCCGTCGATCTGCCCAGCGGCATCAACACCGATACGGGTGAGGCCGCCGAGGGAGCCGTCCGCGCAGACCTGACCGTGACGTTTGACAGCTGCAAGCCCCTGCACACAGCTCCAAGCCCGCACCCTTCTGCGGTGAGATCGTCTGTGCCGACATCGGCACCCGGGACGAATGGCACCCGGCAGGTCTTGCACAGCTTTAAACGCGGAATTTTACCCTTGCAAAAAAGCACTTTCCCTTATATTTGCATTGCAAATAAGGGAAAGTGCTTTTGTCTTGCTCACTATGAGGTTACTATCGCAAGGGATACGGTCAACTCCCAATAGCGAAAAGATAATACAGCAGCCTTCACTTTTTCAGCACTACGCACTCATAGGGGCGCAGCGTGTCGGCGGTGTCGGGGTAGTTACCCAGCAGTTTCTCGGCATCGGTCCAGCCTACGGGCAGGGGCTTGGCAATTTCCCGCTCCCGCAGGTTGCAGAGAACCAGCAGCTCCGTCTCGCCGTCGTACCGTCGATAGGCTAACAAATCCGCGTTGTCGGGGTACAAGAACTCGATTTTTCCCGCACTGATAACCGGCATTTTCTTGCGCAGGGCCACCAGCGTTTTGTAAAAGCTGCGGATGGAATCCGGGGCGTCCATTTGGGCAGCGGCGTTGATTGCCTTGTAGTTGTCGGCAATGCCGATCCACGGCGTACCGGTGGTAAACCCGGCGTTCTCGCTCGCGTCCCACTGCATCGGGGTGCGGCTGTCGTCGCGGCTGCGCTGGGCGATAATGTCCAGCGTCTCGGCCTCGGTCTTGTCCTGCTCTCGCAGGATCCTGTAGTAGTTGAGGCTCTCGACGTCGCGGTACTGCTCGATCTTCGTGAAGTGCGGATTCGTCATGCCCAGCTCCTCACCCTGATAAATGTACGGTGTGCCGCGCATAAAGTGGATGGCCACCGCCAGCATCTCGGCGCTTTCCTTCCAGTAGGTCGTGTCGCTGCCAAAGCGGCTGACCGCACGGGGCTGGTCGTGGTTGCACCAGAACAGCGCATTCCAGCCGCCGTGGGCCTGCATCCCCTCCTGCCAGGTCTGGAACAGTTTCTTCATGGCGAGGTAATCAGGCTCCTTCAATTCCCACTTTTGCCCGTCCTTGTAGTCGACCTTCAGGTGGTGGAAATTGAAGCACATCGTCAGCTCGTGGTTGCCCTCAGCGGTGTAGCCGATGCAGTTTTCCAGCGTGGTGGAGGACATCTCCCCCACCGTGATCATGCCGTCGATGCCGCCCGCGGCGACCAGCTCCTTCAGGTACTTGTGGACGTTGCGGCCATCGGTGTAGAAGCGGCGGCCGTCGCCCTCGTAGTCGTCCTCATAAAATTCCGGCTTGGAGATGACATTGATGACGTCAAAGCGAAAGCCCTTGATGCCTTTCGCCTTCCAGAAGCGCAGGATGTCGGCCATTTCCTCCCGCACGGCTGGGTTTTCCCAGTTGACATCGGCCTGCATCACATCGTACAGGTGCAGATACCACTTGCCCAGTCGGGGTACATACTCCCATGCAGGACCGCCGAATTTGGAGACCCAATTGGTGGGACAGCGGTCCGGCGTGCCGTCCTTGAAGATGTAATAGTCCTGGTACTTTTTGTCGCCCGCCAGTGCTTTTTTGAACCACTCATGCTCGGTGGAGGTGTGGTTGAAGACCATGTCCAGCATCAGGCCGATGCCGCGCCTGTCCGCCTCGCAGATAAGCTCCTCCAGATCCTCCATCGTGCCGTAGCGCGGGTCAACGGCACGGTAGTCGGCCACATCATAGCCGTTGTCGCGCTGGGGCGAGGGGAAGAACGGCGTCAGCCAGAGATAGTCAACGCCCAGGTCGGCGAGGTAGTCCAGTTTCGCGGTGACACCCTTCAAATCGCCGAAGCCGTCACCGTTCGAGTCCATGAAGGATTTCGGGTAAATCTGGTAGACAACTTTATCTTTAAAATCATTCATGGTACACACCTCACAAAATCAAGCAATGCCTTTCTTTTTGCCGACGCTGACGGTCAGCACAAAGGGGACGACGATGGCAATGGCCATGCACAGTGCAAAGCTGAGCATATAGGCGGGCTGGATGGACAAAATACCAGGGATGCCGCCGACACCGATGGCGTTGGCCGTGGTGGAAGTAGCCACACAGACGACCGCTGCGATGGCAGATCCAATCATGCCGCAGATAAACGGGAAGTGGAATTTCAGGTTGACACCGAACATGGCAGGCTCCGTAACGCCCAGATAGCAGGAGATGCAGGAGGAAACGTTGACTTCCTGAGCGTCCGCGTTCTTGCGCTGCAGATAAATCATACCTAGGACGGCGGAGCCCTGCGCAATGTTGGACAGTGCGATCATGGGCCACAGCATCGTACCGCCGAAGTCGGCGATCAGCTGCATATCGATGGCGTTGGACATGTGATGCAGGCCGGTGATGACCAGCGGGGCATAAACAAAACCGAAGATTGCGCCAAAGACCACGCGGAAGGAGCCGGAAATGCCGGCGTAGACGATGTCAGAAATGAAGGTGCCGATCTTCCAGCCGATGGGGCCAAGGACAGTATGGGCGATGATGACGGACAGCACCAGCGAGCAGAAGGGCACCACGATCATGGAGATGACCGCCGGGCAGATCTTGCGGAAGAATTTTTCCAGATAGACCAGCGTGAACGCAGCCAGCATGGCGGGAATGACCTGCGCCTGATAGCCAATCATGTTGATGGTGAAGAAGCCAAAATCCCATTTCGGGATGTCCGCCGCTGCCGTGGACGCGACGGCGTAAGCGTTGAGCAGCTGGCCGGAGACGAGCGTCAGGCCGAGGACGATGCCCAGGCTTTGGGTCGTGCCCATTTTCTTTGTGACAGACCAGCAGATGCAGACCGGCAGCATATGGAAGATGGCTTCGCCAATCAGCCACAGGAAGCTGTCAACGCCGGACCAGAACTGGCTGATGTCGCACAGCGTCTGGGTGCCGTTATTAAAAAAGTAGATGCTGTCAATGCAGTTGCGGAAGCCGAGAATCAAACCGCCGGTGATGATGGCGGGAATCAATGGGGCAAAAATCTCCGCAAGCACGCTCATGACCTTCTGCAATGCGTTCTGGTTCTGCTTGGCCGCGCTCTTGACAGCGTCCTTCGAAACACCGTCGATGCCGGAGACGGCAATAAAGTCATTGTAGAAATCGCTGACCGTATTGCCGATGATGACCTGGAACTGGCCCGCCTGGGTGAAAGTGCCCTTGGCGGATTTCAGTGCCTCGATCTTGGCAACGTCCGCCTTGGCGGGATCGTTCAGCACAAAACGCATCCGGGATACACAGTGCGAAACTGCCGCAATGTTCTCTTTGCCGCCAACGTACTCAAGCAGCAACTTTGCGTCTTCTTGGTATTTTCCCATGACTCTTTTCTCCTTTATCTTTTTGATGATTCGCCAAACTTGTTCATACAAGTTTTGCTTGTGGTTTCAGTATAGTTCGCTTGTTCAGACAAGTCAAGCGGATTTACAAAAAATCATGTTATGTTTGAAAATTTTCAGCATCTCGGACAAGAGAATGCCTTGAAATTCAGGCGCAATCACGGTATACTGAAACAAACGTTTGAACAAGTTGAGGTAAGCAGCCATGCCAAAAGCAAAATATGAAGGAATTTACCGCAGTATCAAAAAACGGATCGAAGCGCAGGACTATCCTTACCAGTCCCTGCTTCCCAGCGAAAATACGCTGATTGCAGAATACGACTGCTCCCGCAACACAGTTCGACGCGCATTGGCGGAGCTGGTAGCCGACGGCTATGTGCAGACCATGCAGGGGCGCGGCGTGCGGGTCATCTACCAGCCGGTGGGCAAAACGACGTTTACCATCGGCGGCATCGAGACGTTTCAAGAAACCGCCCGCAACCGCCTGCAAGCCGTTACCCGCGTCATTCGGTTTGAGACCATCATCGCAACGGAACAGTTTGCCGCGGAAAGCGGATTTTCTGAGGGCGATGAATTGTGGGCGGTACAGCGTGTGCGTTATCTGGACGGAAAAGCACTGATTCTGGACATCAACTACTTTTTAAAGGAATTTGTACCCGGACTGACAGAGGAAATCGCATCCCATTCCATCTATGATTTTATTGAAAATGTGCTCGGAATGCAAATCATCACCAGCAAACGGCGCATCACGGTGGAACACGCGACCGCCCGTGACGAAAAGCTGCTGGATATGGACGGCTATGATTGCGTGGCGGTGGTGGTAAACCAGACCTTCAACTCCGATGGATTGCTGTTTGAGTACACGCAGTCGCGCCACCATCCGGATTATTTCTGCTTTCAGGATATCGCCACCCGCAAAAAAAGCTGATAAAAAAGCGGTTTCCGTTTTTGTTCATCAATTCTATGTGGTTACTATCCATCTCCTTGATTCCACTGGATGTTGAAGCTGCTACCGGGTGGAGGAAATCGCTCAGCTTTTGGCGATTTCTCCCCGTGCGGCGTACAACCTGTGCAACACCACGAAGGATTTCCGGGTGCTACGCATCGGAACCAGCATCCGGGTGAACAAGCAGAGTTTCGACAACTGGTTTGCGGCGGTCTGAGGGAGGTAACCTATGGCATCCATTCTGAAGCGCGGAGATTCCTACTCCGTCCGTTACAAGTACAAAGATCATTCCGGCAAGCCCTGCGAGGGATGGGAAAGTTTCAAGACCAAAAAGGAGGCGCAGGAGCGAAAGATCACGGTCGAAAAAGAACTGCCGGACGGCACGTTCCTCGTTCCCGACACGGTAGAGGAACTGCTGTACAAGTGGATCCCGATCCAGTCCACCAAGCACAAATGGTCCCCTAAGACCTACACACAGTCGGTGGCGATGGTGCAAAACCTTATCGTGCCCTATATCGGCAATCGCAAGGTGCAGGAACTGCGCACCTACGACATCGAGAAGTTCTATGCCACCCTTGCCAAGACCCCTTGTGGGCAGTATGTCCACGGCGTAAAGCAGACCCTGACCGACAAACAGAAGAAGCGGATGCTGTCCAGCACCTCCATCCACGAAGTCCACACCCTGCTGAAAACCGCCTTTTCCTATGCAGTGGAATGGGACTTGATCCACAAGATTCCCCTGCCCCGTGAAGCACCCAAGGCAAACAACGAGGAGCGTACCATCTGGGATGAGAAAACCATGCTGGCAGCCTTGCAGACCATCGAGAACCCTGCCCTGCATCTGGCGGTGCACATGAGTATGATCCGGGAGGGCGAAATTCTCGGCTTACAGCCGAGTGATCTGGACTTCGACGCTGCGGATGGCCGTGGCACCATCTCGGTCAGCAAGACCATACAGAGAGCCAATAAGGACGCTCTGGAAAAGCTCGACCCCAATCAGGTGTATCACACCTTCCCGGACAGGCGTGAGGGAAGCAAATCCTCTCTCATCCTGAAAAAGCCTAAGACCAAGAAGTCCAACCGCGTCCTGTATATGACGAAGC
>OMAV01000190.1_pt1 | contig 11560 bp, 9 predicted proteins | sample 1644751 | NCBI WGS metagenome assembly OMAV01 (sample SAMEA103958141, study PRJEB25191) | human gut metagenome | biome: human-associated habitat [ENVO:00009003]; feature: intestine environment [ENVO:2100002]; material: feces | place: Germany | collected 2013/2015
AATTTAAACAAATTATTAATCAGAATTCTGTTGCATTTGCAAGTTGAATTCAGCAGAAATAAAAAATCCATCAGAAAGAGATCTGGTTGACTGGGATAACATCGATCTGGACAGTCCCGGTCTTTCCGGATTCGGTATGGCTGTCGACTTGGGAGCCACTTATAAGCTTCGCGAAGATTTAACATTGTCTGCCGCAATTCTTGATTTGGGATTTATTTCATGGAGCAATACCATCAAAGCAAAGACAAGTAACACTCCCTGGGAGTTCAACGGATTCCAGAACATAGCAATGGGCTCTGATGACGCAGACGGCGACAAACCACTGGAAGACCAACTGGAGGATCTGGGCAATGATATCGAAAACTATGCAAGTTTCCATCGTACGGAAACCGGAAGCAGCTCTACAAGAGCCTTAGGAGCAACATTGAATATAGGTGCTGACTACGTATTCCCGCTATATGACAAATTGCATTTCGGTTTCCTGTCTTCTACACGCATCAATGGTAAATACAGTTGGAGTGAAGGACGCATTTCAGCCAATGTAACTCCGGTCAAATGGTTTGACGCAGGTGTCAATTATGGAATATCATCCTTCGGTTCCTCATTCGGATGGATCTTGAACGTCCACCCATGTGGTTTCAATTTCTTTGTCGGAATGGACCACCTGATGACAAAAGTAACTCCACAATACATACCGGTAGGCAAGCTGAATACAAATGTCAGTGTAGGATTCAACGTTACCTTCGGTAAAAAAATCTGATCAGGTTATCAAAAACAAAAACAGACTGAACATACAGACAATATATGTTCAGTCTGTTTTGTTTTATCTCCCTATATTTCCTCTTTTTTTACCCGCTTCACCTACTTTTTCGGCTAAAATAATTACTTTTGTAAACAAACCTAATTATAACACTTATGTACCCTTTAAAATTTAAACCGATCTTAAAATCCACTATTTGGGGAGGAGAAAAAATTATCCCGTTCAAACACTTAGACTGCCAGCAGGCACAAGTAGGTGAAAGTTGGGAAATATCAGATGTACCGGGCGACGAATCAGTTGTTGCCGATGGAGCCGATGCAGGTAAGAACCTTACACAAATGGTAAGCGAATACAAAGGTGCACTGGTAGGTGAAAGCAATTACAAACGCTTCAACGGAAAATTCCCTCTGTTAATCAAATTTATTGATGCACAGCAGGATCTGTCTATTCAGGTTCATCCTGATGACGAGCTGGCTATGAAACGCCACAATTCAATGGGAAAAACAGAAATGTGGTATGTGATAGGAAACGATGGCGGAAAAGCTCACTTGCGCTCTGGTCTGAGCCAGCAAATCACTCCCGACCAGTATGCGGCAATGATAGCCGACAACACAATCTGTGATGCCCTTTCAGACTATGCCGTACAACCGGGCGATGTATTCTTCTTGCCGGCAGGACGTATTCACAGTATCGGAGCAGGCTGTTTCATCGCAGAAATCCAGCAGACTTCGAACATCACGTACCGTATCTACGACTTCAACCGTAAAGACAAGAACGGAAATACCCGCGAACTGCATACCGAACTATCAAAAGATGCAATCGATTATACTGTATCCGAAGATTACCGTACACATTACACTCCTAAGCAGAATGAACCGGTAGAACTGGTTTCATGTCCTTATTTCACAACTTCAGTATACGACTTGACTGAAAAAATGAGCATGGACTATACAGAGCTGGATTCATTCGTTATCTATATATGCATGGAAGGCGCTTGTACCGTAACCGACGATGAAGGCAATACAGTAAGCTTGCAGGCTGGAGAATCTGTATTGTTCCCAGCTACAACCAAAACATTGGATGTAGTTCCGGAAGGACATGTAAAATTCCTCGAAACTTACGTATAACATGCCGCTTACGGCACTATAATTAAACAACGATTACCATAGGGATTGCAGAAAGGAAGTCGTCCACATATGCTGCAAGCTCTATGGTAATTCATTCTGTTATCCACACTTTATTAACCTGATTCATGAAAAAACTTTCTGTATTTCTCTATACTCTTGCACTGGGAAGCGCGTTTTACAGTTGCAGTACAGCCAAGCAAGATACTCCACAGACAGATTATACACAATACGTTGATCCTTTCATCGGAGCAGCCGACAACGGACATACCTTTCCGGGAGCCTGCCGTCCTTTCGGTATGATACAGACCAGTCCTGTAACAGGAGCTGTGGGATGGAGATATTGCTCCGAATACATGTATACCGACTCCATTATCTGGGGTTTCACACAAACTCATCTGAATGGAACCGGATGTATGGATTTGGGAGATATCCTCGTGATGCCTTTCACTGGTGAACGCCACCGCACATGGGATGCTTACCGTAGCAGTTTCAGTAAGACCTCCGAAAATGCCACTCCGGGATATTATACTGTCACACTCGACCAGGCAAAGGTAAAAGCAGAACTGACAGCCACTACCCATGCGGCATTGCACCGATACACTTACGAACAGGCCGACTCTGCTTCTATCCTGATCGACCTGCAGCACGGACCGGCATGGAACGAAAAACAATATCATTCGCAGGTAAACAGCTGTGAGGTAAACTGGGAAAACGACAGCACGCTTACCGGACATGTCAACAACAAAGTATGGGTTGACCAGGATTATTATTTCGTCATGCAGTTCAGCCGTCCGGTCATCGACCATTTCGAACTTCCTATGGCAGAAACAGAAAAAGGCAAACGCCTTGTAGCAAGTTTCAATATCCAGCCGGGTGAAGAAGTACTGATGAAAGTTGCTCTCTCCACCACCGGAGTAGAAGGAGCTAAGGCCAATATGGCAGCCGAAGTTCCGGGATGGGATTTCGAAGGAATACGGACTGCCGCCAAAGCCGACTGGAACAGCTACTTGAGCCGCATCGAAGTAGAAGGTACAGACGAAGAAAAGACAAACTTCTACACCAGCTTCTATCATGCGCTGATCCAGCCCAACGAAATATCAGACGTTGACGGACGCTATCGTAATGCTGCCGACTCTGTAGTAAACGCTACAGGAGGTAAATTCTATTCTACCTTCTCCTTGTGGGACACTTACCGTGCCGCTCATCCGTTCTATACCCTGATGGTTCCCGAACGTGTAGACGGATTTATCAACTCACTGGTAGACCAGACCGAAGTACAGGGATATCTTCCGATATGGGGACTGTGGGGCAAGGAGAACTTCTGTATGGTAGCCAATCATGGAGTTTCTGTCGTTGCAGAAGCCTATGCCAAAGGGTTCCGCGGATTCGATGCAGAACGTGCGTTCAACGCCATCAAACAGACTCAGACCGTATCACACCCGTTAAAGTCTAACTGGGAGAACTATATGAAATATGGTTATTTCCCGACCGATCTGACCGAAGCTGAATCTGTTTCATCTACACTGGAAAGTGTGTACGACGACTATGCAGCTGCCGACATGGCTAAACGCATGGGAAAGACAGAAGATGCCGCATACTTCGCACGATGTGCCGACTTCTACAAGAACCTGTTCGACAGCAGCACACAGTTCATGCGTCCTAAAAAATCGGACGGCACATGGAAAAGTCCATTCAACCCTAGCCAAATTGGACATGCCGAAAGCGTAGGCGGTGACTATACGGAAGGAAATGCATGGCAATACACCTGGCATGTACAGCACGATGTTCCGGGATTAATAGCCTTGTTCGGTGGAGAAGAACCCTTCCTCAACAAACTGGATTCACTGTTCACACTGAAACTGGAAACTACTCAGGCTGATGTAACCGGACTGATCGGACAATACGCACACGGAAATGAACCAAGCCATCATGTGACTTATCTGTATGCCCTTGCCGGACGTCCTGAACGTACACAGGAACTGATACGTGAAATCTTCGATACCCAATATTCACCCAAACCAAATGGATTATGCGGAAACGACGACTGCGGACAAATGTCAGCCTGGTATATATTCTCCGCCATGGGATTCTATCCTGTCAATCCGGTAAGCGGCGAATATGTGTTTGGCGCACCTCAGTTGCCGGAATTCGTACTTCACCTGGCAGACGGAAAGACCTTTACCATTAAAGCAGAAGGACTTTCTGAAGCCAATAAGTATGTAAAGAGCATTACCCTGAACGGTGAACCGTACACCAAGAACTTCATTTCGCACGCTGACATCGTGAAAGGTGGTACACTGGTTTACCAGATGACAGACAAGAAGTAAATAAGCAACGGGATGTAAAACCCGATATGATAAAAGAGGCTTGTCAAACTCCGTTTCGGAGAAATGACAAGCCTCTTTTATGTCGTAAAAAACAAATTTCAGATTACTCTCAGTCCATCGGAACAAACTTCAGACAAACCGGCTTCGACATTTCAATTTTCTCACCGGTATCCTGCAACAATCCGGTTTCCGCATCACGCGCAAATATCTGAATTTCATTCGTATCCCGGCAAGCCACCAGCAAATATTTCCCATTAGGCGTAATGGCAAAGTTACGCGGATGAATTCCCGTAGGCTGATAGCCTGCCTTTTCCAGCGTACCGTCCTCCGAGTTGACCGAGAAAATAGCAATGCCATCCCCTTTCAAGCGATTGGAAGCATAAACAAAGTTACCGTCCGGCGAAATATGAATATCCGCACTGCCACGCGCATCGAGCGTATCAGCCTTGATAGTCTGAATGATATCCAGCTTCATTTCATCGTACGAAAGCACGATAACATCACCCGAAAGCTCCGTAATGAGGTAAGCATGTTTCCCGTCCGGCGCAAAGCATGTATGTCGTGGTCCGGCACCCGGAGCCAGTTGTACATCATAAGATGCCGCACGATCCAACAGTCCCTCACCTTTCTTTTCGCTGACCGGAAATGCATGAATACGGTCAGTACCCAGATCATTGGCAAACAGCAAACGACCATCCGGTGTAAAAAGCACACAATGCAGATGCGGCTGGCTCTGCCGTTCCTTATCCGGTCCGCTTCCCGTAAAGGCGAGCGTATCACCTTCCAGCAGTTCCCCGCGACTTCCTAAAGGAAATACAGTAACATTTCCACCCATATAGTTGGCAGTCAGCACATAATCCTCCTTCGGACTCAACGTAATATTACAAGGAGCTCCCCCATGAGTTGGTTGAGAGTTAATGAAAGAAAGCATCCCTTTCTCACGGTCAAAGCTCAGCGCATTGGCCGTAGAAGAAATCCCTTCATCCTCTCCTACCGCATACACCCGGCTACCGTCGGCCGACGGAGTAAGAAAAGAAGGATTCGAAATGCCGGACAACCCACTCCTGAACGTCCCTTTTCCTGTTTCCTGATTGAATACATACACACGGATACCTTCCTCCTGCGCCCGGGCATAACTACCCACCAGCAGATACAACGAGTCTGTTGTTCCTCCGGAAACTGACTCCGCGTGTTTCGCATTTCCCATGCAACCGTTTCCTACTAAAGCCATAGCAGCCATACATACACCTATCAATGTCTTCATATTCCTGTGTTTAATCAATTCATTAAGGACGTCAAAAATACGTAAAATCAGTCATATTTTGGCAGAATCACAAATATTTCATATCTTTGCAACTGATAAATATCACAGACTTGGGCTTGACTGGATTTGACAGCGAGAGATGTGGTATGTAAGCATGCAGTGCGTCAGTGATTTGCACTATAATCTCAGTTACTGAACAATTATCTGGCAACGAAAACTATGCTCTCGCTGCTTAATCGAAGTACAGTAGATTAGCTTTATTTCCGTCACAGTGATGGAAACGAGATGTCGCTCAAAAGCTCTTGTTCCGAAGCGTTTGGCTAAGCGGCACAGCAAAATCGGGAATAGTTTCAGTCGGGTTCCGAGGCTGAAATGAAATTTTAGGAACTAAGGTATAAGTGGGTGGCTCTGGTCTTGCTTATGCACGAAAACCGAAGGCAGAGATAAGCATGTAGAAAGCATATGGCTTCCTTGTTTGGACGAGGGTTCGATTCCCTCCAGGTCCACCCAGGAAATATGAGAAAGGCTGTTTCAAACTGAAAAATGAAACAGCCTTACTTATATCTGTAAGTTATATAATAAAAAAATCTCCTGTCCTGCTTCATCCCAAACGATGCAGCTAAGACAGGAGATTTTCTCATTTTAAGCCTTTATCTTATAATTTCGGAACAATCACAAAATGAGTTTCCGGATATTCCTTTGCCAGCAAGTCACGGATATAAGCTTCTGTATCCCGACGGATAATATCATCATCTTCTTCCGGGAAAAGATTATAAGCCACGGTATGCAGGCGAATACCCCGACGAGTTACAGCCTCCAGACTCAGCAAAGTATGGTTGATGCTTCCCAATTTTCCCGAAGTCACAAAAATCAACGGATAGTTTTTCTGCGCCACATAATCGATTGTCAGCAAATCGCGGGTAAGCGGAACCATCAGACCACCTGCTCCTTCCAGCAAGACCGCATCATAGGTTTCACTCAACTGACGGGTAGCCTTTTCTATCTTGTCAAAATCAATCGGACGATGATCTATTTCGGCAGCCAAGTGAGGCGAGCAGGGATAAGTAAATATCTCGGGCATGGTCAGTCCGCTTTCATCTTCCGGCAGCAAACCGGTTCCCATAATCTTACGGTGCAGTTCGATATCTTCCGACATACCGACATTTCCCGTCTGAATAAACTTCTGCGTAATGGTACGCACACCTTGTTCGTTCCATGTCTTTGCCAGATAACCGGTAGCATAACTCTTTCCGACATTGGTATCAATGCCGCTCACAAAAAAAACATTGTCTTTCATATTATTACATTTTATTTTTTACAAATCATATAAATAGGATGATAAGTCAACGGAACGGTTCCGTCGGGAGCCGTGTACTGTTCCTTATAGCGGCGGCAGAAATCATCCAGTTCTCCCCTCGTCCAGCTCTGGCGACGTATGCCCGTCACTCCCGTTTCCTTCAGATGCTTCAGTACCTCCAGCGGCGAAGCGAACGACAACTTCAGTTTTTCCTCCCGGCTATATACAATCTGATATTCGGCCGACAATACATCTGTCAACTCCTTCAGCGAACGGTAAGGAAGCGTATCCGAAGTAAGCGATACCACCTCTTTTACATTCTGAGGGCCAAACGTACTGAAAGCCAGATAACCATCGGCCGTCAGGAGCTTGCGACAACCTGCCAGAAACTTCTCCGGCTGGTCGAACCACTGAATGGCAGAGCACGACACAATCAGATTCTGCCCCGACGGGAAATTCAGCGCCTCTGCATCGGATGCAGCAAAATGAATCCTCTTATTGGCAAGCAAATCGGTAAGATACGGTTCCACTTCGGGACACAAGTCGTTCAGCAACAAGCGTTCGGGAGTAGCACGATGCAGAAAGGCACGGGTAAACATGCCTGTTCCACAACCAATCTCCAGCACGTTACGCCGTCCCCCCGATGGGATATACTTGCCTATCACATCAGCCATGTGATAAGCAATCTGCCGCTGTACATCCGCCCGTATGGAATAACTGCCCACAGCCTTAGCAAAACGGCGGCGAATCAACGTCTTGTCCATTCTTCCCCCTTTCCTTCCAGCAGGCGATCGAACAACACAGTATCATAATGTTCTGCTTCCACCTCCATCATCTCTGTGCCAGTCCATGCGGTACGCTGATTTGCCGGAATAAAAATCTTGTCACACAAACCGATGATTGCCTTGTTCCACACAAAAGCCGCAGGCTGAACCTTCCCGACCTCATGCTCCAAAGCAGCCAGTTCCGCTCCCAGCTCTTCCGTCGTACGGTAAGGCTGATGCGAAAGAAACTCCTTCACCTGTCCCGCACCGCCACATATTCTCCGGCGAAAACGCGCCAGCGCAGCATCCGAAAAATTCTCCAGTGTACCGTGAAAAACCGCTTCCGCTATTCCCCGCCGGTCATCTATCGGGAAAGGCGTACCGTTGACAGCCAGTTTCATCTCCCAGGAATAAGTATGCTCCGAAAGAATCTGTCCGGCTACCCATACTCCCATCGACCAGGCAAGTAGTCTGATTTCACGATAACCATCCAACAAAGAATAATCGAACTCCAGCGTACGGTAATCGAAGCAGAGCAGACAGTCGTACCCTTCCGCCACCGTACGGCGGAACAGATTCTCGTCGCTTCCCCATCCTGCAAAGAAGAGAAGCAGGCGTGGACTATTTTCTTTTTTTATAAATAATTGCTTCATTTTCAGTCATTCGGCAGACATGCAAAAAAACATGCTGATATTAAAAAAAAATATGCTGATGTTTTCGGAAAAATATGCTGATGTTTTTCCGAAAACATGCTGAAGTTTTTTCATGCATTCGTACCAGTGTTTTTTAAACGTTCATAATCTTTACAACTCACGGCATAAACTGTCCACTTCCTCTTCTGTGACAGCTGCCGTCAGCGAAATACGCAATCGGGAAGTTCCTTCGGGAACCGTAGGCGGACGAACCGGCAGCACATAAAATCCTTTCCGCTGCATGTCTTCCGCTTTCAGGATGGTCTGATTGCTCTCACCCACAATAAAAGGAACAATATGACTTGAGGAAGGGCACTCACAACCTGCCCCCCGGACAGCTGCCTGCACCCGAAGAGCCGCCTCAGCCAGCCGTTCCCGACGGTCGTTCCAGCCTCCCAGACGCGACAGGATAAACTTTGTCCATGCTACATTCAGCGGAGGAAGTGCTGTCGTAAAGATAAATGTCCGCATCCGGTTAACCAGAAATGAGCGCATTACCTCACTGCACACCACATACGCTCCGACCGAAGCCAACGCCTTACCGAACGTACCGCACAGAAAGTCAATATCCTTCATACATCCTTGTTCCTCGGCCACACCCAGTCCGCTTCTGCCACGTACACCGATACCATGGGCCTCATCCACATATAGCATCACACCGGGATAACGCTTTTTCAAGTCCACCAACCGGTCGAGAGGAGCCACATCTCCATCCATACTGAAAATACTCTCCGTCACGATAATAATCCGTTCGTAGCCTTTATAACTCTTGGCAAGCAAAGCCTCCAGTTGCCCGTAATCCTGATGACGATAACGGATGCACCGTGCAGCCGACAGCCGGATTCCGTCAATCAGACTGGCATGCACCAGCTTGTCTGCCAGAATCAGCGTATGCGCATCAGCCACGGCGGGAAGTATTCCTGTATTCATGTGATAACCGCTCGAAAAGACCAGTGCACCGCTTGCTCCGAATAGCTCGGCAAGCATCTGTTCCAACTCATCGTATACGGTAAAGTTACCGGTCAGCAGGCGCGACGACGACGACGAGAACAGAAAATCACGTTCCGAAAGCGTGCGCATAAACTCGTCACGCAGCGCAGTGTCGGCAGCCAGTCCCAGATAGTCATTCGAAGAAAGATTCAGCATACGCTTGCCTTCCTTCCAGATCCATTTCCCCTGATGTTCCGCCTGCGACAGTGTACGCAGATTGCCAGCCTCATCCAGCGCATCGAGCGTCCGGCTATATAAATTATCCGATGAAACCATCGTTTCCATTCCTTTCTTTTTTTAACAAGTTATTTCTCTTACAATCTTCAGCAAGCCGGAAGTCAGCTTTGTCAGTTCCTCCTTGCTGATAATAAACGGAGGCATGATATATACCAGTCGTCCGAACGGACGTACCCAGATACCTTCTTCCACAAACCGGCGTTGCATCCATGCCATATCCACCGGATTCTTCATTTCGATGACTCCGATAGCCCCCAGTACACGTACATCTGCCACCTGAGTCAATCCGGCAGCCGGTAGCAATTCCTCCCGCAACTGTGCCTCTATGCGCTTCACCTTCTCGTCCCATCCACTAGACAAGAGCAGGTTAACAGAAGCGCAAGCCACCGCACAGGCAAGCGGATTTCCCATAAAAGTAGGTCCGTGCATAAAAGCATGCGGCTCATGTGAAGAAATACAGTCCGCCACCTTATCGGAAGTCAGCACGGCCGAGAAAGTCATATACCCTCCGGTCAGCGCCTTACCGATACACATGATATCGGGTTCCACTCCGGCATGTTCCCAGGCAAACAGTTTTCCGGTACGTCCGAAGCCCGTAGCAATCTCGTCGAAGATAAGCAGCAAACCATATTCACGGCACAACCTAGCCGCCTCACGCAGATACTGCGGATGATAAAAACGCATACCGCCGGCTCCCTGAACTATCGGCTCCAGTATCAGTCCGGCAAGCGTCTGATGATGCTTTTCGATTGTTTCCTTCAGTGGAAGAATATCCTTCTCGTCCCATTCGGCATCGAAACGGCACTGAGGAGCAGGTACAAAATAACGTACCGGAAGCGCCGAACCAAACAAGCTATGCATGCCCGTCACCGGATCGCATACCGACATCGCATTCCATGTATCTCCATGATAGCCAGAACGGATCGTCACAAAATTGTTCTTTTCAGGCTTTCCCGCAGCAAACTGATACTGTACCGCCATCTTCAATGCAACTTCTACAGCCACCGAACCACTGTCGGCATAAAAAATCTTCTGCATGGAAGGCGGAACAATCTTCAAAAGCAATTTTCCCAATGCGATGGCAGGCTCGTGCGTAAGTCCTCCAAACATCACATGCGACATGTTTTTCAACTGCTCTTCAATCGCCCGATTCAATACCGGATGATTATATCCATGTACGGCACACCACCACGACGACATACCGTCTACCAGTTCCGTACCGTCTTCCAGCGTAATGATACACCCTTTTGCCCGTTTCACCTTGTACGTAGGCAACGGGTTAATGGTCGACGTATAGGGATGCCACAAATGCTCCCTGTCGAAGTTATCAACACATTGTTCATAAGTCATAACCCACCTCCTTTATTCGTTTTTTATCTTCTGCCACTTTCGAACCCAGCGTCGTCAGCAAATCTCCCACGATAGCCGAGTTCACACCGATATACATCGCTTTACGTACCGCCTCGTCACTCAGTTGCGAACGTCCTCCCGCAAAACGAAGATAAGCCGAAGGATTGACAAAACGGAACATAGCCATTGTACGCAAGACCTCTTCTTCCGAGAGCGCAGGCTCCGTTTCAAGCGGAGTACCCTTGATCGGCTGCAACAAGTTGAGCGGAATAGACTGAATATCCAGCGATTTTAAAGTAAAGGCAAACTCCACACGCTGCCGCATGGTTTCCCCCATTCCGATAATTCCTCCGCAACACACATCCATCCCCGTACGACGGGCAGCCTGTATGGTAGCCAGTTTCTCTTCCTGTGTATGAGTAGAACAGAGATTGGCGAAATGAGAAGGCGCCGTTTCCAGGTTGCAATGATAGCGGACTACTCCTGCTTCATGAAGCAAGGTGAGCTGTTCCTCAGTAGCCAGCCCCAGCGAAGCGCAAAGCTGTATATCTGAGTGCTCTTTCAAATATGCAAAATGCCGGCACAAAGCCTCTACCTCCTTATTGGAAGGTTTCCGTCCACTCGTTACCAGCGAAAAGCGAGAAACTCCCTGTTCTTCGTTCGCCTTTGCATGACGCAGACATTCCTCCTGCGAAACCAGTCCGTACACCTCAACACCCGTTGCATAATGTGCCGACTGAGCACACCATTTG